>JGI20206J14855_1000014_pt1 | contig 59746 bp, 48 predicted proteins | sample NGESurdeep092012_6_FD_14855 | JGI IMG/M metagenome (IMG submission 14855) | reverse complement strand
GATGGTACTACAGTTACTTATACACTCACCCAGGCATCATATAATATCAACCCGGTTTTATTTGATACTGTCTATAATGTGGGAGGAAAAAATGTAGGTTATTTTGTTTTCTATACTTTTTCCAGTGTGTATAATGACGATGGATCGGCTTCTCCTACGCAGCAGGCACTCAATAGCGTTTTCAGCACGTTTCAATCAGCCAATGTTTCTGATGTAATTGTAGATCTCCGGTATAACGGTGGCGGATCTGTAGCCACTTCAGAATATATTGACAGCCTGATGGCACCACCAACTGTAAAAGGAAAAGTAATGTTCAACTATTTGTATAATGATAAATTAACTGCAAATGAAAGCGAGATAGGTTTGCAAAGCCAGGTACTTTTCAACGGAAGCGGGGGATTGAATTTAGCCCATGTATTTTTTATCGGCACAGGTAATACAGCTTCTGCAAGTGAACTTACTCTTAATAACCTGAAACCATATATGGATGTGCAATTGGTAGGCGATACTACTTATGGGAAGCCTGTTGGTTTCTTTTCATTTACTATTTCTGATTATCCAAATGGGGTAGAAAAGGATTTGGCAGATCTTTATGCAATCAATTATGAAACCAGGAACGCCAATAACGAGGGAGGTTATTTTACCGGTTTGATACCTGATGAACTAGCTTATGATTATGTAAATGTACCTTGGGGAAATCCTAATGATGATGACCTCTCTAAAATATTTAATTTCATTTCTACAGGTACCTATAGCCGTATGTCTCCGCAGGCACGAATGGCTTCTGATAAATCTTTACGATTGGTCATCCCTTCTACTATTCATCCTTTGCGTTTCAATGGTATGGTGGATTATAAGGTCAGCAAGCAGATGGGGGTTTTAATAAATAAGAGATTAGGAAGGCCTATCAAGTAATTTTTTTCGGCTCTTTCAAAGAATTCCTCCTGGTTCGATAGCAAATTTTTTAATCTGCTTAGATCCGGGAGGATTTTTTTTTGAGAAAAAGAAATCTCTAACATTAAATCATATAATCGGCATTTCATAATCGGGGTAATTACTTTTTTAATCAACAGTCAAATAAAATATTTGTAACTTGATTTTCCATTTTCAATCTCCCATCATTTAAAAACTATTTTTATGCGTCGTAGAAATTTCTTGCAAAACTCGATGCTTACCCTTGGAGCATTAACCTTGGGAAAACAAAAAATATTAAAAGCCATGTCAGTAGATCCCTGGAAGATAACCATGCTCACAGACGAAATTGGAATATTTACCGAAAGAGGCGGAACAATTGCGTTTCATTTTTCAAAAGACGGAATCACGGTTGTGGATGCCCAGTTCCCAGATACCGCACAACATCTTATTGATGAACTGAAAAAAAGGAACGATGAGCCATTTCGGTTATTGATAAATACGCATCATCATGGCGATCATACTTCGGGAAATATTGTTTTTAAAGATTTGGTTAAAAGAGTACTTGCCCATGAGAATTCATTGGACAATCAAAAAAGAGTTGCTATCGCAAATAATACGGAAGACAAACAATTATATCCCAACCAAACCTTTGAAGAAAACTGGAATGAAGATATCGGAAAAGAAAAAATCACTTTATATTATTATGGAGCTGCTCATACCAATGGCGATAGTATCACTCATTTTGAACAGGCTAACATCGTACATGCAGGCGATTTGGTATTTAACCGTCGACATCCATTTATAGATCGCAGCGCCGGTGCTAATATAAAAAGTTGGATGAATGTTTTGGATTCGGCAATGAAAAAGTTTGACAATAAAACCATTTTCATTTGCGGGCATTCAGGAAATGACTATGATGTAAAAGGATCAAAAGATATGTTGCTTGCTTTCCATGATTATCTTGGTAATGTTTTAAAATATGTAGGAAATGAAATAAAATCCGGAAAAACAAAAGAAGAAATTTTAAAAACTACCGAAATTCCAGGCTCGCCTGAATGGGGAAGAGATGGAATAGAACGACCTATAGATGCGGCTTATGAAGAATTGAGTATTAGTTAGTTTTAAAAATGAAGATTGGTTTTGCAAAACTCCCATATTTGATTGCTCTTATTTTTTACGTTTACATTGTATATAGCAAAAGGAAAATGACAATTTATCAAGTATTTTCAACGCAAATCTTTAATCATTATTATCATAATTTTGTAAAAACTTGTATTTATAAATTATTTTTTTTAAATTTGTAAGAATCCTTCTCCCGATAAACTAGTCTTGTAATCTGAATTTTTTCCAATCTTCCTTAGAATTCTTTATTTTTTTTTTAATATTTAAAATTTAGGTTTATGAAAAAGATTCACTCAATCGAATTGCACGACACATTCGTTGCTATTGGGATTATTTTAACCTTTTTTGCTTTAATGGCCGCTATTGCATACCTGACAGGTATGTAAAAAGAGAATCCACAAGAAAGATTAAAAACTCAATTTATTAAAATGGCACAAACACTTACTTGTGCCATTTTTTATTTTGTTTAGTATAAAATACAGGGAATTTAAATCCATTTACATCAAAGATTTCCAGGGAATGGTTTTGAAAATAAGTAAAGAATATTTACCTGGCCAATCAATTTTACTTTATGGATATTTGTAAAAAAAATCAGAATGAGAATTGCAATAAATGGAATGGGGCGCATAGGCCGCCTTTTATTCAGAAGATTGATGGAAGACGAAAAGTTTGAGGTAGTAGCTATTAATGATATTATGTCTGTTGAAAACCTGGCCTATCTTTTAAAATATGATTCAGTGTATGGCCCTTATCAAAATCAAATTAAAATCAAGGGCCAATTGCTACTCATTAATGAGAAGAAAATTATTTATATTCAAAATGCAGACCCCGAAAAACTTCCGTGGAAAGAATTAAATATAGAGGTAGTGCTTGAATGTTCGGGAAAATTTTCGGATTTTGCTGCTGCTTCAAAACACATAATAGCGGGTGCAAAAAGAGTATTGCTCTCTACCACAGGTGCAAATGATGTTCCTTTGTTGGTTTACGGCTACAATCAAAATGGATCTATTGATAAGATAGATATTTTATCCCCGGGCGGCTGCATGACAAATTGTTCCGTACACGTGCTTTACATTTTAAATTCAATAGGAATAAAATCTGCGCATATCAATATTCTTCATTCCTATACTTCAAGGCAATCATTGGTAGACACTTCACATCAACAATTTCGCAGAGGCAGAGCTGCTGCCGAATCCATTATTCCTGTGCCCATTGATTTACATAAATCATTGAATCGTTTATTGCCAGGAATAAAAAATAAAATAAGTACTTATTCAACCAGGGTTCCGGTTGCAAATGGAGCTATGGCCGATTTTAGCATTCAGTTAAAGAATAATGTTACTGTGGATGAAATCAATAAATTGTTTAAAACCGCTTCGCAAACAGATTACAAAGGCATCCTTGACTATACCGAAGAACCATTAGTATCTCTTGATATAAAAGGGAATACTAATTCTTGCATTATTGATGGCACACAAACATCTGTAATTGAAAATCATGTAAGAATAGTTGCATGGTTCGACAATGAATATGGATTTACCAGTCGCATGATTGATTGGCTGAGGTATTGGGGGAAATAAGAACTTATGGATGGTCGCCTCTTGCGTTACTTTCTCAAAAGCGTAGCTTTCATGTATCATCCTCAAATTTTTTTAAAAAGATACACAGTAAACGAATTAATATCCGCGATTCCTATTTCTTGAAGAGGAATAGAATATTAAATTACCTGGAAACCAAAAGCATACGGATCATCATCAGCATCAATAGAAATAGTATTATAGCCATAAATTTTTGCCCATCCTTCTATAGATGGCCTGATGGCGGGTTTACCTTCAACAAATAAATCTTCTTCGATTCGTCCTATGAATTTGCTTCCAATAATACTTTCATGAATGAACTCCTCTCCTTTTTTTAATTTGCCTTTTGCATACCATTGCGCCATTCTTGCAGAAGTTCCTGTGCCGCACGGTGAACGGTCAATAGCTTTATCTCCATAAAAAACAGCGTTACGTGCAGTTGAGTTTTTATCTAAAACTTTTCCTGTCCACAAAATATGAGAGCAGGAATGAATGGTCGGGTTTTCAGGATGAATGAACTCATTTTTTTCATTGATTCGTTTTCGCATATCCCTGCTCCAGGCAATCAATTGACCTGCACCATAATTCTCAAGTCCTGTAAAATTTTCCTGAACATCAACGATGGCATAAAAATTTCCGCCATAAGAAACGTCCACTTTTAAATTACCCAAATCAGGGCATTCTACTTCTATATTTTCCGCCATAAGAAAGGAAGGGACGTTGGTCAATTTTACCGAAGAAACTTTTTTACCGTTTTGTTGGTATTCAATCATTACTAGTCCGGCGGGAGTTTCCATCCGGACAATTCCCGGAATTTTTGGTTGAATTAAATCTTCTTCAATAGCAATGGTAATGGTGCCAATGGTACCGTGGCCGCACATCGGAAGGCATCCGCTTGTTTCTATGAATAATACACCAACATCATTTTGTGCATCGCATGGAGGATACAAAATACTGCCACTCATCATATCATGGCCGCGTGGTTCAAACATCAATCCTTTTCTTATCCAGTCAAATTCTTTTAAAAAATGCTGTCTTTTTTCGCTCATGGTATTTCCTTCTAATGCAGGGCCACCGTCAGCAACTAACCGAACGGGATTACCACATGTATGGGCATCTATGCAATGAAAAACAGAACAACCGAATCGTTGCAAAGTTGAGTTGGGATATTTTTTGGTGATGGGGTTTGATTTCATTTTATATTAAGATTTCTCACCAATTTTGTAAACTAATACTATCTATTGTTTTAAAATGATTGTCTCTGGTGACCACAGTTAATTCGTATTGCCGTGCTATCGCCGCAATCCATATATCATTTTCAGGGATTGGTTTTCCAATTTTTCGTAACTCTGTTTTTATGTTTCCATAATTGATTGCGGTTCCTTCATCTATCAATAACACATTGTAATTGCTGGTGACTTTTTTTATTTCTTTAATGTTTTTTTGTAAATGAGTAGAAAATGTTGCTCCATAATACAATTCACCCACTACAATAATCGGAATATGAACTTCTTCGGCTTTTTCAATTTTATTAGCGATAGCAGCCTCTCCCTGGAGCCATGCTATAATTATGTTCGTATCCAATAAATATTTATTGCCAATCATCCGGATGAATTTGTTCACATGATTCGTTTACCGCCTTAGATATTAAATCTGCATCTTCCTTACTCCAAACGCCAACAAAATCATGGGCGGATACAGGTTTTTTTTGCCGTCCTGACTGAGCTCTTTTTAAAACATTTTCTAATTCAAGTAAGGTATCTTCATTATTTACTTTTAATACCTTTTCAATAAGGTTTGTTTTTCTTGTTTCTGAATACATTCTAAACCTCCTTTTTATTTAATGAAATTTTCTTAATCAATAATGCGCTTGAGATAATCACTTTTAGAAAGTAAAGATACAAATTGGGTTTGAGTTCAGACATAAAGTAATTTATTCATGATTTACCTCAATTAACCACTTCCTTAGTCAATTCATTATTCACCGTCCTCCAGATATGCAATGGATTTTCATTTTTCAATTCATCAGGAAGCAATTTATTTTCCCAGTTTTGAAATGAAATGGGCCTTGCAAAGCGCTTGATTCCATCCGCACCAACTGAGGTAAATCTCGAATCAGTCGTTGCCGGAAAAGGGCCGCCATGCTGCATACTCAGGCAAACTTCCACACCAGTAGGCACGCCATTCAAAATAAATCTTCCGCAAATATTTTTTACAGATTCTACTAATTCATCATTATTGAGAAAATCATTATCAGTTGCCATTAATGTAGCAGTCAACTGTCCTTCTAAATGTTTTGCGACCACAATCATTTCATTCATGTCTTTACAACGAATCACTAATGAGTACGGCCCAAAAACTTCCTGGTGCAAAACAGGATTATCGATAAAATCTTTGCCAGTAGCGGTGGCAACCGTGGGTGTTCCTTCATTTTCTTTTTTCTGAATACCTGAGACTGATACTGTACTTACATTTTTTTGTTGCAATGCTTTCTCTCTCTTTTCATCAAATGCTTTTGCAATTCCGGGATGTAACATTTTTGCGGGGGCTACTTTTTCAATTTCATTACCAAGGATTTTAATAAAATTTTGCAGGTCGTCACTTTCAATTCCTATTATCAAACCCGGATTGGTACAAAATTGCCCAACTCCCTGCGTAATAGAACCCGCATAAGTCGTAGCAATTTCTTCAGAAGACTTTTTTAATCTTTCTGGTAATAAAAATATAGGATTGATACTCCCCATTTCGGAAAAAACCGGTATCGGCACTTTTCGTTGATTGCCCCAATCGAATAATTGTTTTCCTCCTGCAAGCGAACCTGTAAAACCAACAGCCTTTGTATATTCATGAATCACTAATGCTTTGCCCACTTCTATGCCTGCTCCATGAATATGAGCAAAAATACCTTTTGGTATTTTTTCTTTGTTTACTGCATTTAAAATTGCCGACGCAACTTTTTCTGATGTTTCCGCATGAGCCGGATGCGCTTTTACAATTACCGGACAGCCTGCAGCAAAGGCACACGCGGTATCTCCACCTGCTGTAGAATATGCAAAAGGAAAATTGCTGGCACCGAAAACCACTACAGGGCCAAGAGGAATCAGCATTTTGCGAATGTCTTGCTTTGGTGGCTTTTTATCTTTTATTGCAGTATCTATTCTTGCTTCTAACCATTCACCACTTTCTGCAGCATCACCATATTGATTCAGCTGAAAAATAGTTCTTGCCAATTCTCCCTTCAATCTTGCTTCGGGTAAATTGGTTTCTTTCATTGCTGATTGAACTAATTCATCTTCATTTTTTTTTAATTCTTCGCCGATAGTGCGCATAAAATCCGCACGTTTTTTCAATGGCATTTTTCGGTATTGATGAAATGAAGCCCACGCATCTTCCATCACTATATTAATTTCTTCTGTAGTAGCATCTTTGAACATGTTGTATATTTTATAGACGAAAAGTCGCCGTCCTTTTACTAAATTTTTATTGACAAATAATCTTGAAGTTCCGGGCGCGAAGCAATTCCATCATTGATAATTTTCAAAATCTTTCCCCTCTCCTCACCTTCCAAAACAAGCCGCGGAGCACGTACTGCCTCGCTTCCAATACCTTCCTGTTTTTCTGCCAGCTTTATATATTGTACCAATTTTGGGTGAATATCCAATTCGAGCAATGGCATAAACCAACGATAAATTTTTGTTGCTTCTGTTATTCTTCCTGCTTTCACTAACCGGTAAATAGCTACTGTTTCCTTTGGAAATGCACAAACCAATCCCGCCACCCAACCATCTGCACCGAGGCAAAGTTCTTCCATCGCAAGTGGATCCACACCACATAATATTTTGTAGCGGTTTCCAAAACGATTACGCATGCGAGTTACATTAGTTACGTCTCTTGTAGATTCTTTTACTGCCTGTATATTTTTACTTTCAGTTAATTCATCAAACATCTCCAAAGTAATCAAAGTTTTATAGTCTATCGGATTATTATAAATGATTATCGGCAAATCAGTACCATTTGCGATCGTTTTAAACCATTGCACCGTTTCCCTGTGATCACTCTTATAACGCATAGGTGGCAAAGCCATCAAACCCTGTGCTCCCCATGTTTTAGCATATTCCGCCTGTTGCAATGCTTCGCGGGTACTACCTTCTGCAATGTTTAAAATCACCGGAATTTTTCCGGCAACTTTGTCAATAGCAAACTTTACTAATTTTTCTTTTTCATCTGTGGTTAACACACTCGATTCGCCTAAAGTTCCACCCAAAATAATACCATCAATCCCCGCATCAATTTGAGCTTGCAGGTTTTTTTCAAACAATGACAAATCAAGTTTATCATTTGAGGTAAATTTTGTAGTGAGTGCAGGATAAATGCCTTCCCATGATATTGACATAGTTTTTTTTATCAAAGGTAAAATAAATGTCATTAAAATATGTTTCAACTATTAATCAATAATTTACTTATATTAACCTGAAACATCTGAAGAAGTAAAAAAAAATGATAATATTTGCAAAATGAAAGTAATTCAGTTTACGATACCAAAAACCGCAGACAACTCTGTAATCGTACAGGAAGAACGCCTGCCCTGGTTTTATAATTAACTTCATAGGCATAAAGAAATTCAAATAACATTGGTCATTAAAAGTGAAGGGACGCTAATAGCGGGCAATTATATGCAAAGATTTAAGCCCGGAGATATCTATATTATTGGCGCGGATCAGCCACATATTTTCAAGAGCGATGCTTCTTATTTTGATAAAAAAAGTAAAAAAAATATCGAGGCACTCACACTTTTTTTCAATCTGGAGGAATCTTTTGGAAATGTTCTTTCCCTTCCCGAAATGAAAGGAATAAAAAATTTTCTTGAGAAAACAATATATGGACTAAAGGCTCCTCAACATGAGAAACTTAATTTGGCAAAAGAAATCCTGAACTTGAAAGATAGCAAAACCGGATTGCTTGTATCTGATTTTATCAGGCTTTTACACAACATGGCTCATATCAGAAAATGGGAAACACTGTCAACTTCAATCCCAGACCTTTCTATTTCTGATTTTGAAGGATTAAGGATGAACGATATTTATCAATACACTATAAAAAACTATGCAGAAAATATCAGCCTGCAACAGATTGCTAATGTGGCCCATTTAACGGTTCCTGCGTTTTGTCGTTATTTTAAAAAACGAACAAGCAAAACATACATAACTTTTCTGAATGAGATAAGAATAAACGAAGCGTGCAACAAAATCCTGGAAGGAAAATTTCAAAGCATTTCTTTCGTTGCTTATGATACAGGTTTTAGCAACGTTACTTCTTTCAACAGGGTTTTCAAAAAGATTAAAGGAATGCCTCCCGGCCGATTTATGAAAAACATTTAACTGTTATCTCCCTCTTAATTTGATATGCTTAGTTCATCTCAACCATCGCTTTAATTACGCCATTTTCAGGATTCAAAAAATAATCGAATTTCGCTTTAAGATTGTCAAATAATACATGTTGGGTTATAAATTTTGCGGGGTTTATTTGTTTGTTTTTAATGGCCTCAATCACATGATTAAAATCTTCCCGCGTAGCGTTTCGGCTGCTCATCAAAGTCGCTTCCCGTTTATGAAATTCAGGATGACTAAAACATATATCCCCTTTTTGCAGGCCAATGAGAATATATCTTCCACCATGTGCTAAATATTTAAATGCATTATTGATAGCGTTTAAATTTCCGGTGGCATCTATCACTACGGTAGGCATATCTCCGTTTGTTATATTCATCAGCTGTTGAGTGACATCCGGCGAACGAGCATTGATCGTATGTGATACGTGAAGTTCATCTTTGCAAAACTGTAAACGCTTATCGTTGGTATCAAGAGCAATAGCATTAGCTCCCGCGACGCGTGCGAATTCCATTGTACCCAAACCAATTGGGCCAGCACCAACAATTAAAACATATTCGCCTGTCTTTATTGCTGATCTTCTTACGCCATGTGCCCCGATAGCCAGCGGTTCCAAGAGCGCTAATTGTTCAAAGCTTAATCCTTCACCGTGAACCAATGAGGTTGTCGGCACGGAAAGATATTCTGCCATGCCTCCATCCTGGTGAACTCCACATACTTTTATATTGCTACAACAGTTTGGTTTTCCCTTACGACAGGCAATGCATTTTCCACAATTAAAATAAGGAATGAAAGTAACTGCTTCCCCAATTTTAAAACCGGGTGCATCATCCGCCTCTACCAACTCACCGGCCAATTCATGTCCCAAAATTCTTGGATAATTAAAATAAGGTTGTGTTCCTTCAAATGCATGAAGGTCTGTTCCGCAAATTCCAATTCGCTTAATTTTAATTATCGCATTTCCTTTCGTCAACTTCGGTTTTTCTGCTGACTCATATTCGAAATGCCCGGGTTCAGTACATACCAATGTTTTCATCTATGATTTATTTTTTACCGTGATAAGATTTGATTCAACCATGCCCTCCTTCGACAAGCTCAGGATGACAATAGACAAATCCAGGAAGACAATAATTCTTTTGTAAAATTTCTACTATTATTTTTATTTTATAAACTATTTTTTGTTGATTTTATTTTTAATTTTTCAGTTTCCCGGGATAACGATTTACCGAGTATCCGGCTTCCATCAGCCGTAATTAATAAATCTTCTTCAATTCTGATACCACTAAAATCTTTATAAGTTTCTAATTTTTCATAGTTGATAAATTCAGAAAATTTATTTTCTGATTTCCATAAATTAATTAATTCGGGAATAATATAAATACCAGGCTCTACAGTCACTACAAAACCTGCTTCCAATTTGCGCCCAAGCCTTAATGATTTCAATCCAAATTGTGTACTCTTTTTTAATTCGTCTGTATAGCCTACATATTCCTCACCCAGGTCTTCCATGTCGTGCGTATCTAATCCCAGCATGTGTCCGAGCCCGCATTGAAAAAACATGGCGTGTGCACCCTCGCGTACAGCTTCTTTAGTATCGCCTTTCATAAGACCAATTGATTTTAATCCCTCCGCCAGTTTTTCACATGCCAGCAAATGAACATCTTTGAAAAATACACCCGGACGTAATGAATTAATCGCTGCTTGATGTGCATGCACGACGATATCATAAATTTCTTTTTGCCTTTTTGAAAATTGTTTATCAACAGGAGTCGTTCTCGTAAGGTCACCGCCATAATGCATAGACGTTTCTGCGCCACAATCGCACAGCAACATTTGGCCACTTTTTAAAATATTGCCCTGACTATGATTATGAAGTATTTGTCCGTTTACTGTAAGGATCGTAGGGAAAGCCAGGTCGCCACCCGCACTTAATGCAATACCATGAATAATCCCTGCAATCTTTGTTTCTGAAATTCCTTCATTGGCCAGACGAGCTGCTTCCAACTGCATATCTACTGTTACGTTTACTCCTTTTTCTATCTCTTTTATTTCTTCCGCATTTTTTATAGAACGCTGCGCAACGATGGCTTTGATGAGTTCAACACTTGATGATTTTTTTAATAAATCAAAAGGAATATTCAACCAGTTGTTTAGCTTTTGCATATTATCTGCCCGGTATGGAGGCAGGTAATGAATTTTTCTTTTTTCAGATAATGATTTTTTAATTTTTTCTGAAATGGATAAAGTAGGTAAAGTTTTTGATACCCCAGCGACTTCAGCCTGGTGAGCAAGAGATTCCAGAGGTCCTGTCCAAATAATATCTTCTACTCCTATATCATTCCCAAAAATTATTTCATTGTTGTTATCAACATCTATAATTGCAGCAAGTCCCGGTCGGTCTAATCCAAAAAAATACAAAAAATTACTGTCCTGGCGAAAGGGATATTGATTATCGAAATAGTTCATACTGCTTTCTTCATTGCCTAACAATAATATGAGTCCGCTGCCAAGCTGGTTTTTTAAATTTTCCCTTCGTTCTTTATAAATTTTCTTATCGAACATAATAAGATTTCATTTTTATTTTAAACAATTTTATTTACGGATATCCTTTACAGTTACATAGAAATTATTATCCACTGCAAAATTTTCCAACGCATCAGAATCTAATGTTGTAGTTTTCCATTGGGTAGTAGGATTAATAAAAGAATATACATTCTCTTTCAGGGTTATTTTCAATGGCATATTAAACGCCGTTACTACATTAGCCCAGCGGTAATGCAATTTTTTTCCTTTGATATAATAATCAAATTCAGGAATCATAGTGGTATTCAGGTATTGTTCAAACACTTTACTAAGGTCAATACCTGATTGGGTACTAATATAATCTTCTATTTGTTTACCTGTTACAGTCTGATGCCAAAAGGTTTTATTTAGCCCTCGCAATATTTCCCGCCATTTTTCATCATTATTCACAATTTGCCGGATAGTCAGCAACATATTGCCTCCTTTGTAATACATGTCACCCGAACCTTCCTCATTAACTCCGTACTGCGCGACAATTGGTTTGACATTCTTTACGTTTTTTCTCGTACCCCGGCAATAGGCTTCCCCGGCTTTCTTACCATACTGACATTCTGTATATAAGCTCTCCGCATAGTTGGCAAAGCTTTCATGTACCCACATATCTGCCAGGTCTTTCGTGGTGATATTGTTGCCGAACCATTCATGAGCACTTTCATGTACAATGATAAAATCCCACTTGAGCCCCCAGCCGGTGCCAGACAGGTCACGCCCCAGGTAGCCATTCTCAAAATGATTGCCATAAGCAATGCAGTTTTGATGCTCCATGCCCAGGTGAGGCGCTTCCACTAACTTATACCCGTCTTGATACCAAGGATAAGGACCAAACCAGTATTCATAACATTTCAGCATAGATTTTGCCTGTTGGAATTGTCTCTCTGCCTGCTCTAAATGATAGGGCAATACATAATAATCCAAAGTCAACGGGCCTTTTTCTCCATTGTAGATATCCATGAAGTGTACATATTTGGCGGTATTGACGGCTACATCATAATTATTGATAGGGTTGCTAACAAACCATTCATAAGTCATCGTTCCATCAGCGTGCAAAGTCCTTTTCCGGAGACGGCCATTAGAAACGTCCACCAGAGTATCCGGCACTGTGATGGCAATACGCTGGCTGTCGGGCTCATCGGCTTGTATGTCTTTATTCGGCCACCAAATGCTGGCACCTACGCCCTGGCAGGTCGTGGCAATCCACGGATTACCGAGGCTGTCTTTTTTCCAGGTAACTCCTCCATCCCAGGGTGGGTTCTTTGCTACCCGGGGCTTGCCGTGGTAATAAACAGTAATGGTTTGTTCGGATTGCAATGGTTGTGGTGCAGTAATCTTCACAAAAAAGGCATTGCCGTCTCTACGGTAATTGAGTGATTGTGCGTTTTGCATCATGCTGTCCACAACCAAAGGAGTCATCAGGTCAATCTGCATTTCTCCACCATCCAGTGACGAGGGGTCGTAGGTGGGCATTTGCTTAATAACCCGGTATGTAATTCCATTATACCCCGAAATGGTGCTATCTGCTGGATTAATTTTTACATGCAAATCGTAAAAGGTTACATCCCACCAGGCACGTTGCGGCGTAATAGAACCGCGGAGCGTATCGGCATGAGTAAATACCTTCTTATCCTGAGAAAGCGCCACTTGAAAAATGCTTAGCATTAAAAAAAGAAATGGAATAATCTTTCTCATTTATGTTGTTTTATGATTTAATACAAATCCTTTTAAAGTGCCATCTGCACAAAATCTTTTAATACCAAATTGGATTATTAATTAGCCTAAAAATTCCCGGTATTCTCCCGAAACCTTCATTGTTTCGTATTTAATTTCGCTTCCAGTATTTTAGCAGTTTTTGTAGCACACAGTCCTCCTATATTGGTACATTTAAATTGATGTGGTATTGCCATGCCGATGGTGTACATTGTTTCAATTACTTCATCTAATGGTATCAATTCGTCATATCCGGAGAGCGCCATATTTGCAAAGGTAACTGCATTGGTTGCGGCCATTATATTGTTTCCCAAACATGGAGCTTCCACTCTGTTGGCGACAGGTGTGCAAGACAGCCCAAGTGTACTTTGTAAAACCAAAGAAGAAGCCGCAACGGATTGAGAAAGTGAGCCTTTTCCAAGATAGACAATCGCTGCTGCGGCCATGCTACCGCCAGACCCATACTCAACTCCGCAACCCGCCAACTCTCCGGCAAAAGTGGATTGTGTCGCAATGAAGATTCCAATGATACCGGCTACCAACATGGCTTTAATGATTTCATCTTCCGAAACTCCAAGGAAATCGGCCGTCCCTATCACAGCGCCTGGGAGCGTACCGCATGAGCCCGCAGTAGGTGCCGCAACAATAACTCCCATTGAACTCTTCACCTCCATTAATGCAGAAACATACATCACGACATTATTGAGCGCACCTGTCTCTATTAACCGCTTATTTTGTAATTGATTTTTAAAATTTACAGACTGGCTGCCTAACAACCTGTCGGCATATTTTGTACCCTGCAGGCCAGATTTAATCGAGTCTTTTAGAACACGTACTATCTTCCTCATCTTCTCAAAAACTTCTTCTTCAGAAATGTTTCCTCTTTCGCTTTCATAAAGAATAGCCAGCTCCAATAGAGAAAGGTTTTTATTTTTATTATACTCCAGCATCTCATTGCAGGTAGTAAAAGGTACTTTGATATCTTTTCTTGATAAGACGGGAAGTACAGGTGATAGCTTTTTTAAAGATATCACATCCTCCATAGAAGCCAATTGTTCATGCAATGATTCACTAGGAAAACTTTGCGCCTTTATTTCAATAAAAACCGGATTTCCCTCATGCACAATTACATGGTCGTGCAACATTTCTTTATTAATTAACTCCAAAATCCTATCCGGTGTCTTACAATAAATAAGCGTTTCATAAAAGTCTCCCATCATAGAAACTTCAACTCCGTCAATAGCTATTATTTCAATCATGCCACCGCCTGTTGAAATAGCCGTCACGGTCCTGGTTTCTCCAGGGTTACTGAATGTAATGTGATAGGTATTTAAATGTTTCGCATTAATATCTCTTACAGCAAATTGAACTTTGATGCCGGCTTTAGCAATATAAAACCTGGATTCCGGTAACCGCTCATCATCTGCTTCCCATCCCAGGAATCCACCAAATAATCCCATATCCGAGCCCTGGCCCGTATGTGTGTCTGCCAGAGAGCCGTTAGGGTCGAATTCAATCAATATATCCGTTATGTTTCCATCCATCAAATCCCTACATAATTTACCTATCCGCTGGGACGCCGCGCAATGAGAACTGGACGGACCGCGCATTACAGGACCTATGACATCATTAAAAATGCTCGGAAAATTTTCCATAAAAAATTATTTTAAGAACTGATAATTGAAAACGCATTTTAAAACCAAATAATTATTATCGTTTTTTGTAGGGGCAAACCCTTGCGGTTGAACTTCTCCTGCAATTGCCCATTTTGGGCAGGGGTAAACCCTCCCCCTACAATGCAAATAACTTCATGGTTCAAAATAACGAACCTCCTAAACTTCACTAAACCATCTAAACCCTTCTAAACTAAATCTAAAGATGGTCCTTCCAATATTTTGCCATTGTTTCACGTAAGTGAAGCGAGGTATTTTCTCTTTCATAGAGGCCATGAGAACGCATTGGATAAGACATCATATAAAAAAGTTTATTATTTTTTATCAGTTCATCCACTAACATTTCATAACTCTGGTAATGCACATTATCGTCACCGGTACCGGCGATAATCATTAGTGTACCCTCGAGGTTTTTAGCAAAATTTATTGGAGAACCATCATGATATCCTTTGGCATTGTCACTGAGCAATCCCATATATCTTTCCTGGTAGATATCGTCATAAAGCCGCTGTTTTGAAACAAAAGCAACAGCCAACCCTGTTTTATAAATATCCGGATGGCGGAACATGGCATTCAGTGTCATTTGGCCACCGCCGCTCCAGCCCCATATTCCAACCCTTGAGGTGTCAATAAAAGGGAACATGGTGAAAATCTTTTGCGCAGCATTAGCCTGATCCTGCGAAGCCAGGATTCCAATTTGCCTGTAGATAGAATTACGCCAGGCTTTCCCACGAGGAGTCATCGTTCCCCTGTTATCAATACTAACTACCACATAACCCTGTTGCGCCAAATATTGATGCCAAAAGGCTTCCCCGCCCCAACTATCCTGAACAGTAGAGCCTGCTGGCTCGCCATATACATAGATGAGCAACGGGTACTTTTTAGAAGCATCAAAATTTTTAGGTTTTATCATCCAGGCATCCAATTTAACATCGCCAATATCCACTTTGAAAAAATCTTTTACATTTAAATGCAATGCATCATATTTTTCTTTCAACTCATGATTATCTTCTAACGTTCTTATTTCCTTGTTATCGGGAAGATGGACCAATGAAATTAAAGGAGGTGTGATTGTATTCTCAAAAGTTTGAATTGCCCATTCAGCGTTGCCCGATATTTGGTCACTGACTTGACCGCTCATAGTTTCCGGTGTTATACGCTCTGCTTCACCCTTTCCATCCATTCTGCTTCTATAAAGATAGCGCTGGGTGAAATTATGAGGAGAAGCAATATAATACACGTAACCGCCTTCAGGGTCAATACAATTAATTCCCACTACATCAAAATCTCCTTTTGTGATCAATTGCACTTCTTTACCATCTCTGGAGACCTGGTATAAATGCTTCCATCCATCGCGTTCACTGGTCCACGTAAAATATTTTTCGTGGTCAAACCATCTTATATTATCATGCACGTCTAAAAAGTCAGGATCGGTTTCAGTGAGAATATTTGATAATTTCATTGACAGGGTATTCCCAACCCAAACTCTGTTCGTGTCCTGTATCCTGTTGAATTGCTGTATCATCACCTCATTGGATTTTGGTATAAAATCCATGCGGGCCAGGTAATGATTTCGCGGATCACCAGGAATATCAAACCATTTTGTTTTACCACCATTTGCCGGGATTACGCCAATCTTTGCTGAAGAATTTTCTTCTCCAACCATAGGATAAGGAAAACGTTTATACAAAAAAGGATATAAGGAATCTACATTATCAATGATGTCAAACAGGCGTACTCCTTTAGTATTTAATTGCCAGTAAGCAATATTCTTCCCGTCGGGGCTCCACCTGAATCCATCGCGGCAGTCGAGTTCTTCTTCGTACACCCAATCAAAAGTTCCATTAATAATATTGCCTCCGCCATCATGTGTTATTTGGCTTGTATTCCCCTTTGCCAGGTCATCTACATAAATATTTTGGTTACTTACAAAACCCACCCTGGTTCCATCGGGAGAAAACTTTGCAAACATCAATGTGGTTGACTCTACATTTTTACCAACCTGTTGTAATTTTCCGGTTTTCAGATTGAGCACCCAATAATCTCCACGGGTATTATATCTCCAGACTCTTCTTGTATTCGTAAAAATTAATAATTTACTATCATCATTTGACCATTCATAATTGGCTATTACTAATGGTTTCGTTTCATTTGTTGGAATGAGTTGTTTTGCAGAAACAAGAATTTTCCTTTCTCCTGTTTTGGCATCGTATCTCACAATATCTTTTCCCCCGAACTCCGTATTGTTTTCCAAAGTAGAATATCCTTCATTGTCTTTCATCCAACGAACGGGTCCAAAACTTTTTGAGCTGTAGGTTCCATTGGAATATATATCTCTTAAAGTAAGTTGCTGTTGAGCAAGCAGGTTATCGCTACATGAAAAAGTGAACCCGAAAAAAATCAGGGAAATTAAGATGTGTTTTTTGTTCATTTATTTTTTTTTATTTCAAATTGAAAATCACGAATATTTGTTTGTTTACTAACTGAAATGAAAAATACCGATTCCATTTTGACTTTTTTGACCAATGAAAACCGTCTGACCTCACCCAACCCCTCTCCAAAGGAGAGGGGCATGGAGTACAGCACAATTTTATATTTCATCAACATGGATGATTTTTGTTCAGATAATAGCGTCTCTATTTATTTAAAAATATATGTTGCATTTTTACTTGTTGCAAATTCAATTGTACCATCAGCATTTGTTTTAGTATTCACTTTTTTGCCACTGGCATAAACTTTCATATTATTCTTCAACTGTATCCGGCAAATACCACCTTGTTTTGAAAAGACTTCTAAGTTCGTTATTTTATTTTTCGTCCATTTCATATTTATTACAAACGCACCTCTTGTGCAGATTCCTTTTACTTCACCTTCACTCCATTCATCAGGAAGCGCAGGAAGCAATTCGATTTTCCCGTCTTGTGACTGAATCAGCATTTCTGAAACACCCGCCGTAACTCCCATTGTTCCGTCAATCTGCATCACTCTCCCACTACCTGATAGCAATTGATTGTGACATTCATCACGGTAATAACCTTTTAAAATTTTATCTGCGTGATTACCATCTTTCATTCTTGCCCAGAGGCACACTTTCCATGCCCGCGACCATTCGGAACTTTCATCACCTCTTTGCACAAGCACCGCTTTACAGGCATCCATCAATTGAGGAGTTTTTGTAAATGAAAATACATCTCCGGGATACAAACCATATAATGGAGAAAGATGCCGATGTGGATGTTCTGTTTGTCCCCAATCTTGTGCCCACTCCTGCAAAGAACCGTCCTTTCCGATTTGCGGGGGCAACAATAATTTTTCTCTTTCAGCTACTGCGGTAGAAAACGACTGGTCAGTACTTAAAAGTTCTGCCGCATTAATATAGGCAGAAAAGAGGTCACGAATAATTTCCATATCAATAGATGATCCGGCACAGATATTTGTACCGGGAATAAAGCTACCGGTAACCTCATCAAAAAAACGCCCATTACCCGGCCTGTCCGGAAAATTTTCCGGCGAAGATGACGGATTGGTAACGTACCAATTAGTATTGGGTTGCTTAATAAGAAAATCCATAAAAAACTCCGCTGACCCTTTTATAAGCGGATAGATTTTTTTTAGATAATCCGGATCTTTTGTAAATAAATATTGTTGCCACAATTGATTGCAAAGCCACGCTCCTCCTGTAGTAAAGGTGCCCCAGGTAGGGCCATCCATTGGCGCTGCTACCATCCACAAATCTGTATTTTGATGGAGAACCCAACCGCGGCAGCCATAATTTTCTTTAGCCACCTGGGCACCCTGGTCGCTAACATCTTTTACCAGTTGATATAAAGGATCTGCACACTCTGAAAGATTGGCAGATTCCACAGCCCAGTAATTCATTTGAAGGTTAATGTTGGTGGTATATTTAGAATCCCACATCGGATCAGAATCTTCATTCCAGATTCCTTGCAGATTGGCTGCCTGCGTGCCGGGAAGCGAAGAAGCGATTAAAACAAAACGCCCGAACTGGTACGCAAGCGCCGCCAGGGCAGGATCTGACACAGTTACATTATCTTTCAATCGCTGATCTGTTGGCAGAAATGATTGAGCTGTGGTGGGAAGATGAAGCGTTAGCCTGTTGAAATATTTTTGATAGTCAGCGACCTGGCTGGATTTCATATCGTCGTAAGATTTATTCTGAAACCCTTTGAAATAATTTTCCACCCGGGCATGTTCATCAGCGCTTACATCTTTGTAGTTAACAAAGTTTGTTGCTGCAACGAGATACAGAGTTACGGAGGTAGCGTTTTTTATTTCAAGGTAATCTCCATCAATTTTCATCGTACCATCTTGACAAACTGCTTTCAACTTTGCTTCATATTTCAATTGCCCTTTTACGCCCAGGTAATCGGCAGACTTACCGGTCAATATCAATGTGTTATTTCCCGCGGCATCCATGTGAAAATAATCAGTAGCATAATTAGAATGGTCTTGGTTTCTAACACCTCTTAAACTTGCTCTAAAAGAGATTTTCTTTTTTTGATCTGCTGTTATCCTGACAACAATTACCTGGTCGGGTATAGAAGAAAAGACTTCTCTATGGTAGTTTACACCGTCAGCAGAATAGTCTACATCGGTAATGCCGGTAGTGAGATCCAGCCATCTTTTATAATTCGTGTACTCATTACCATTATCAAATTGTAAAACCAGGTTTCCCATGGGTTGATACTTTTGCTGTTCAACAGGATAGCCCATTAATTTACTGCCAAATAATTTCTGCGCTTCCAGCCATTTTTCATCAAAAACAAGTTTTTGTACTTCCGGAAGAAATTTATATCCACCTTTAACTACTGAGGAATAAGGGCCACCGGACCAGTAGGTATCTTCATTAAACTGAATTCGTTCATTTTCCGGGTCACCAAATATCATTGCTCCTAAACGGCCGTTCCCAACTGGTAATGCATCATTCCAGATTTTTGCAGGTGAATTGTACCAAAGTAGTGTGGCAGGATCAAAAGTTTTATTTTGGATGGTTGCTGAAATGTTTTCCTGCTGTGCTTTAGAATTAGTAACTCCAAAACAAAATAACCCTAACAATAGAAATCTGAATAATTTTATCATTTTATATTAAAGAATTAATTTGGCTTAATATTGAATTTACATGATTAATTGATCGTGATAAATGTTAGATTATATTAGTCGAACACTTTTGTTACATCATTTGAACTCAAAATTAAAAAGTGAAGATAAAATAGTTCGTTTTCATTTAATACCTGTATTATCTCAAATGTTTGTATTATTTTGATGCTCTTTTAGATGAATTGATTCAAAGAAGGATATCCCATTTCTTATACAAATCTTCACAAATCTTAAAAGGGTTACCAGATGGTTTTGTAATAAAATTTTGCCCAGGTTGGTTTATAGAAGTCCACTGCCAGTCAAAAGATACTCTTTGCTTATTAAAAACCTTCATATCCGGCTCAGTGCCTTGTTTAATAGTTTTTTCGAGGTAACCGAAAAATAATTTCCACCGCGCTTTGTAATAAGTAGATATCAATCCAGACCAATCTTTTGCTGCGTAATCAGTATTGACATTATCTTCTCCACCCCACGTCGTAATTAATACCCGTGCATCTTTTTCATAATAATTTTTCTCTGCTTCTGTTGAGCCGAAGTCTCTGGCCTGGCCAATCCAGTTACCTAATAACAAATCGTGTTGGGTAGAAACCAACCTATCAACATCATCACATAAAGAACTAAATAAACTTGTATATTTTTGGAATGTTTTTTCATCTTTTGCATAATAGGCTTTTGCAATAGAATCTCTAAATGAAACTGCCAGATTAACCAACACTTGCTTTTCCAGTATCGCCAAATCTCTTAAATAATTGGGATTAGATCTGGAAACCGAATTTGCTAATAGAAAAGATGGTAAAATATTCGCCAAGGAATTGTAATCATAATTGCTAAATGAAGAATAATAGCCATGCCCTTTCAACATTGGCTCCGACTGAATTATATTTCCTAGTCCTACACCTGAAACCTGGTCATTATAAATTAATGGCAATAATTTTGTCCATGCAGATTCTATAACCGTATCATGATTGCCGCAATGACTGTCGGCATAGTTTTTAATCCATTGGCCTGTATTTGCTGCATCTGTATTCCATGCATAATCAAAAAGCCATTCATACATAAATTCATTGACTCCAAAACCTTCCTGGGTCGCACCGATTCCAGTCATGTTTCGTTTGTTGGGATCCGCTTCGGCTGCTGGTAATAATTTCGAAACTTTTAATAAAGGAGCTGCAAGTTGTGTATTACCTCCGAAGTTCCCAAGGTAACACCATACATAAGGAGCATTAAGAAATTCATCCGTTAAACGCCAGATTTCCATATTCTCACAAAAATAATCCAGTAATACCATCTTACTTTGAGGAACCGCTTTTATCATGGCTTCCAAACGCGGATTCGTCCAGTGCTTACGGTCATTATAGAATGTCCAGCCCATTTGCACCCACACGGCCTGGGGATCAATTGCCTTCATTCCACTATAAATGTTTTTTGCTACATCTGCTAAATAGGTTGGCTCCCAACTGGGTGGATCCATTTCATTGAAAGGATCGGCACCATAATAATGATCTGTTCCCAAAAGCTTTTGCTGTTCATTCAGATATGCTTTTTGTATTTGTATAAATAAACTATCCATAGGATCCAAAAAATAGGCATCATTCTCCGGGCCTGTATCATACGAGCCGAGATCAGTAATCTTAATATTAGGATATAAAGTTTTTAATTCTTTAGTCACATGACCTGCAAACGCAGGTAAAATTGGCTTCATCCCAAAATCTCTTTCCTGCTGCAAAATTTTCTTTTGCAATAAAAACTGGTTATCAATAAAACTCTGTGGTAACGGCCCTAAAAATCTATCAAGATTACCCATTCTCTGCCAGGGCAGATGAGAAGGCCCTGTAAAAAAATCCAGGATTTGCTCATCAGTCATGCCAAACTTCCTCCATACTCTTTGCCAAATATATTCCTGGCCTTGAATAGCAAGCGGCATATTAATACCATTAAGCGCCATCCAGTCTATCAACCGCCGCCAATCATTCCATTTCCACCACAATGTGGTGTATCCTGCAGTACAATAATTCATGAAAAAACGATTCTGAAACCGGCAAACTTCTCCAACAGGTTTGGTCACCCGGGGTAATTTTTGGGGTACAATTACCGGCTCGGCGGCATACCAGCTAACAGAGGTGAGGCAATAATGTTGAAGATAATAATTGACTCCCTTCGCCATTGACAATGCGTTCGTCCCCTTGATAATAATCTTGTCGCCCTGGCTTTCAAGAAAAAAACTATCCTTTCCTCCATTCCGTGGTAATTCTTCCAATTTAAAAAAAGCAGATTTACCCGGCATCAGGCGTTCTATCATTGCAAGAACTTCCTGGCGGTCGCTTTTATCTTTAGGGTTACTTTTTGCAACTGGTGGGTTGAATATATTCAACAACAATATAGCAAAAAAAATGATGGAATTTTTTTTCAAAAATGGATTGCAAATGGAAATAGGATATTTCATATAAATAATTTATTTAGTAAATCCGAAATTTAGTGATTGCACTGAATTAATCTCCACTACAGAATTGGAACAACTCTTTATTACTCTACATCATAAACACATCCATCTTCACCGGGAAAATCTTTCAACACAATTTCTTTATCAAAACTGCCTATTTTTTCTCCGGTAAAATAATTAATTAAAGTGCAAGGTTTCTTAATAGGGATGCGAAATGTTTTTGAATCTTTTCCCCAATTCAATACCACCAATTGTTTTTTTGAATGATTATTTATCCATCCATAATTAAATTTATCAGAGTCAAATTCAGCAGTCACACCTTGTGCCTTTACCATCTTTTTAAGGATGGCTAATTTATCCGCAGGCAGCGAAGTGATGTCGTCTCCGCTCAGCATAGCGCCGCCGGTAGCATACAACAAAGATGCATGAAACATATATTGATTTTCGGGTAGGTTACCGGAGAGGAGGAGACAATCGGGGTCTATCCACCATAATTTATTATTTTGCCAGCTACGGTATAAACTTTCTAAACCGATGTGTTGCATGATTTTAAAATTTACATCAACGTCCATAGATGTTCTGGCACCGGTTATGAGGCCGAGCGACGGCCACATAGGCTGATTGCAACCCAGGATATATGCACCCTTACCTGCACCTTTTACAATCGCTTTCATACCGTCGCGATAAGCTTCCGTACGTGTAGCGCCTTTCCTGTAATACGTTGCTCCATGAATGGCTCCCCAATAATTGGCATCAAGCTTAAAGTAAGTACAACCCCATTCATTGCGCATCGTGGAAAATAATTGTTCAAAATGTTTTTGCACAGCAGGATTGGTACCATCCAAAACATACCAGGGTGCTAAACGCCATCCGCCAAAACCAACTTTTTCGCTATTCAAAGGATTGCCCAAACTGTCTTTCACCAACCAATCTTTATGTAGTTTATAAACCGATGAATTGGTATCGCAAATAAAAGGTGCTACCCAAATTCCAGGCTCAAAACCTTCGGCTTTAATTTTTAATAAAACATCTTTAATGCCTCCATTAAAAGATTTACCCACTGTTAACCAATCACCCATGTTTTTCTGATATCCATCATCTATCTGTATGTATTTTAATTGGGGAACTTCCTTTTTTATGGCTGCCAGGTTATCGTAAATATTTTTGGCGGTTACGTCCGGGCCAAAAGCCGCCCATGAACTCCATCCCCTGGGAAAAGGAGTTTTCAGACGCGGATGATTTTTTTCAATAGCTGAGGCAAAGTCATTGAATAAAGTATTTCTGTTATCATTTTGCTCCATAAAAAAATCTTCAAGTTGCCATGTAGCGCCAGCAGGCATTTCAAGATTTTCAAGGTCCATTACCACTTTTATCGTATCAACCGATAAATAAAATTTACCTACAAACCGATGTGCAGAACTAAAGCCTAATAAATATTTATTATTGGCTGATGGAGAAAGTTGCAAAAGATTATAAACGACATTGTATCCCGGAGGTTCTAATAATTTGAACTGATGGCTTTCGTTGCCATACCCTATTCTTGTTGGTTGTGCAAGCGTGCCTCCAGTTTGTACTAATAACTCAAAGCCTTCGCCATAAATTGATGTGGTGCCGGCAAAAAGTTTATCAGCTTTGAAGAGAACCACTTCTCTTACACTTAATGCAGATGAAGATGTGTTGGTAATAGAAACTTTACAATTACTACCTGTCCATTTTCTGTGAACTTTTATTTCGGATGATAAACTTCCATCTTTTAAGACAACCGATGGATTTGAATTTTTAATTAATTCAGTTATTGATTGTGCTTGTGAATTTGAGGCATAGGCAATAAATGCAGCACACAGCAGTAAAATATATTTTTTCATAAATCATTTGATTTTTATTCGACCAAATTTATATTCTTTTAAAAACAGGCTTTTAGTATCGTCCCAAATCATTGTACTATTTTAATGATTATTTGAGACAGAAAAAAACACAGGAAACAAAAAAATGACCCACCATAGCTGCATAATAATTCATTCTGACTGGTGAATATCACTCAACGACCACCTTCCAAGAAGGTGGGTTGGAAGAATCGGGCATAGCCCTCTTTACAAAAAAGTTATAAAACATCTTTTCTAATTCCGTTGTCCACATTAGAATAATTCCAATAAGCTAAGTCAAAAAAGAAGACCGCCACAAAGACACGAAGGCACAAAGGATTTTTTCTGCGAAAAAATAAGGAAAACGAAGTTTTCCGTTTCCCTTCGTGTCTTCGTGCCTTTGTGGCAAAAATTTCAGGCAAAGCCCACACAACATTACCACCGCCAAAGGCGGTGGCTTTCTAAGGTGGAGTAAACAAACCTGCCTACCGGCAAGGCAGGCTTTTATTGAGGATTTCTATTTTAGTTTTAGTTTTCCACAAACCTGGCAGGTTTTACAATTATTTGAATTCCATAAACTAAAAATTAATATACTCTAAATCCTTATCTACCAAAATACCATCTGTAGCCTTAAGATTAAAGGTCACGTTTTGTTTTGCTTTTAATTTAATGATAAAAAGATTTTCACTCCCGTTCAGCGCTGGTTTATTTCCCTCATTTACAAATGTTGGATAAAGTACCTTACTACCATTAGAATGTAAACGGTCGTTCGTGAAATTTTCCATAGAACCAGTATTAAGCGTTTGCACAACTTCATATTCATATTCTTGTTGATCGTATGGCAATGCAAAGCTCAGCGCATTGACATTGGCAAGGTTTACTCCTTTCACCATTACTTCAATTGTTTCGCCTTTTTTATAGTTTTGTTTTGCTGTGCTAATTTGTAAAGAACCGGAAACTTTCGCGGCACTGTCAATGTCTTTCACACCTCCATCTAATTGTGTAGCCACTACTGAAATATCATAAGCATCTATCAATCCATTTTTATTAATATCACCGTTACTGATATAACCATCAAAATCAGCATCGCCTTTTCTTAACCCCGTATAGTTCATGTAAGAAGTAAGATCATTGTTGTCAATTTTATGATCATTATTAATATCGCCGGGTAAATAGCTTTCTGTCCCAGGAACTTTAAATACATATAGTTCTCTGCCGGATCCATAGTTGCCCATACCTTGTTCGACATTAATTTTTAAGTAACGAACGGAAGGATGATTGGTAAAATCGAAAGTTTTTGTCGTGTTGTCTTTCTTCCAATCAAACGTCCCTGCCGGTATCCATTTATTTTTATCTAAACTGTATTCAACACTTCCTTTTATAATAATTCCATTTCTGCTGTCAACACGTGGCAAGTACTCAAATTTATCTAACTGATTTACGGTTTTTAGATCCATTACAATATTAAAAGGAATGGCTTTTTGTCCATACTTTGTATGCCACATGTCTTTATCATCAAAGTCAAACAACCTATAAATTTCATTATCTTCTTCGTCTGCAACAGACGATTGTGCAACGATATCATGAATCGCAAATTCCAACGGATTGACTTTTGTTTTAGCCTGAACACTTGTCCAGTCTGAATTACCGTCTTTGTTCATGGCTCTTACCTTAAAACTATAATCTGTTTCCGGCTGCAGGTCCTCAAATAAAAAGTGGGTGCCTTTTATGGTTGTATAACGAATATCCTTAAACGCAATTTCACAGAAGTCGGCATTAGTAACAGCATTCCAGGTAATGCTCAGAGAATAAGCCGTTTTGGTGCTATCAGGAACCTGCACATTTGCAGGCATTGCAAGGCTTCCTGAATGTTGTTTTAGTTTGTCTGTCGGGTTGAATTCAAAACCTTTAATTTCTACAGCAACATCGTTGATAGTAATATTTACAGGAGCCACTTTCACCCAAACCTGTGGATTTTTAATCATGCTTACTTTAGCAAATTCGCCACCGGCAGTTGCAAACTGATTTAAGTTTGGAGCAGCGTTATAAAAATAGGCGGCGCTCTTTTTATTAAAATCTTCTAAAGAATTCACTTCGGCAATTCTCATTTTTTTCCCGCCAACACTTACTGCAATATTTTTAGGCTTTGCAGTCACATTTATTTTAAAGATGGTTGTTTTTTGTTTTACAAAACCATTAAAATCTCCTTTAGTAGGATGGACTGTAATCGTTGCTACATCACCAGATAAATTAGACTCTATCAGGGTTGTAGCTCCTGTTCCATTTTTGTAAGCCTGTGTTACGCCGTCATCATCATATTGTTTAAAAGAAGTTTTACCAAAGGGATATATTTCATAAGTACGTAGACTTTTATCAATTTCATTTACATGATTATTCGGATTATTCATTGCAATAATTGCACCTTTTTTTACAAACACAGGCAACTTCCAGATAGGTGCATCAAAGCTGTTGATAATGCAATCGCCTGCATATTCCTGTCCTGAAAAATAATCAACCCATGTTCCTTTTGGTAAATAAATATTGTTACGGATATCGTTTCCGTCTTTATCCATTTCTGTTGATTGATAAATAGGTGCAATCAAAAAATAAGGGCCATACATAAATTGATATTCGGTAGCCTTGCCCAGTGTGTATGCGTTTGGTTCATCTAAGAACATGGCACGAATCATCGGCAACCCGGTAACGGCTTCTTTCGCGATACTGTAGGTGTAAGGAAGTAATTCTGATTTTAATTTGAGGTAAGTACGGTTGATAGAGGTAGTGGGTTCGCCCATCGCTTCCGGATATTTTGGATTAGGCCCCCATCCATCCATATTCAATTGCATCGGAGTGAAGGTTTTCCATTCATAGCATCTTGCGTTTACAATTGGGTTCTCACCTCCAAAAATTCCATCCATATCACAAGTAATATTGGGCTGGCCTGATAAGCCGGAACCAATAAAAGTAGGAATGTGAAAACGGATGTACTCCCAGTTGCCGCCGGTTTGGTCGCCGGTCCATACGGTTGAAAAGCGTTGCGTACCCGCCCATCCATCAACTGTAATAAAAAAGGGCCTGGCATTATTACCATAATAGGGTACAATTTGCGCCACGTCTGCAAGGCCATGCAAACCGAAAGAATAGCCATCGCCAACCCACGCCACATCCGTTTTTAATAGACGTACACCGGCATCACGCACTTCTTTCACAATGTCCCTTTGTAAGAGAGCACTTACGCCTGGTTTAGGATGCAAATTTGATTGTGTCCAAAGACCGATTTGTACTCCATTTTTACGGGCATAATCACCGAAAGATTTTAAATTAGCAATATTACTATCCAATGTGCTGGTTTGTCCGTAACCCGCGCCATAGCCGTCATTGGGCAATATCCATCCAAAAGGCATGTCATAATGTTTATACCTATCTATAACCGCACGCGCAGAAAACGGGTAATTATTTTTTTCTCCATTTAGCGATTCTTTTATACCACCATTATTCCTTTGACTTTCTTTGTATCGTTTGCCATCTTCAAAAAGAATTCCACTCGTATCTTCTTTCCAATAGTCGCGATTGTAGGCATTTAAGTGCCCTTCGTAAAATGCAAATTTGGGCAACAAAACAGGATTACCGGTAAGCTGATAAAAATCATTTAACAGGTTAGCAGCGCCATCACTCACCATAAAAAATACATCCAGATAATCGGTATTGTGCGAAAGAATTACTTCTCCATCTTTCTTAGCGCCAAAGTCATACTTGCCTGGTTTAAAAGTGTACCACATCATACCATATCCATTAGTTGACCAATAAAACGGATTAGGCGAAGCGACACCACCATCTGTCCAACTGCTCTCATTGACTATTGCTATACTTTTACCTCTATGAGAAAAACGTCCATTTTGTACGCCACCTCCATAAAAATATTCCTGGGGATTTTCTTTTAAAACCAGTGTTACTTTTCCATCGCCAAACTCAACAGGCTTGAGCATTTCCAATGCTACTTTATGAGTAGCATTATTTATCACTTTGAATAAAGAAGTATTCTTGTCTATTTCGATAGAAATTTTATTGGATGCAATCGTGATATTATTGCTATTGTCATTAATTGTAAGCTGACCAACCGGCCTTCTTGGATTCTCTACCAATATATTTGCCGGAGGAGTAGATTCCGGTTTGCGAATTATTCCACCGGAAGTATCTTCAAATACACGAAAAATATTTTCTCCATAGAAATCAATAGTAAGGCGATGCTTGTCTGTAAATATGAGTTGTACAGTAGTCGGATTAATTTGCTCTGCACCTTCTATCTTATTTGATAGCGGAACGGTTTTTTCACCTGACTGTGCAAAAGCTTCGGTGAATACACAAGACAATATTATCGCAAGTAGCATGACTTTTGACAATAAATACTTTTGTTTTAGATGAATCATTTTTTGTTTAATAAAAATGTGAAAAGAAAATAATTATCGCTATGATTGTAAAAATAAAGAAAGACAAAGGATTAAATAGCCGAAAAGGCAACACATACGATTGCGTAAAATTATTTTCTTTTTATTTCAAATTTCCCGTAATTATGATTTACTAATAAACATTCAAAACAGCGAATGATTTTATACGCTCACTAACAGTAAACAAAGAAATTCGGATGATTTCTATTTTGATTGCTTTCTACCAATTATGCACAAACGAAATTCTTCGGAGGCATGCACGATTCTCCAATCGAAAGGACCGGGCCGCTAAAGCGTGCCGACCCCATCCTAAAAGTCTCCCGGTTTTATCCATTTAAAATTCTAAAAATTAATTTCCCTATTCCTTTGTATCAATGGCAAACCTGCAATTATAAGTATTCTAATTCCCTGCCTCCTGCCTTGTTACAATAGGAACATATCCTATTTCCAAGCCTTTCGGTGGATTTACGATGATTGCATTATCCATGGTCGCCAATTTTCCCTGCGATGGAGGAGCCATATATTCTTTATCTGAAGTCCAGTTTGCTTGAATCATTTCCACTCTTTTTTGAATGTCATTTTTTTCTGCTTCACTTAAATTTAATGATTGTAAAGAAGGTTGGTCAATAAATTTATACCAGTAATAAGTAACCACCGACCCATCACTTAGTGTTACTTTAAATGGACCTGCCTTAGCGCCCGGAGATTTCCAAACCGTGCCATTTTCAGTTGGAGATGTGTAGGGTTTTCCTCTTTCGGCAGAGGCAAATTTTTGTTCTTTTAAGTGAGTTTCTTCAGGAACTTCTGCTGGAGTGATGGCAACCATTTTATCTCCTTCCTTTTTAAAATATTCCGGAAAATATCCCATTCCATTTTTAGAATCCTTCTTCCATTTTAATCCATAAGATGACTCACCCAACATGGTTTCCTGGAAATAATCCTCTATTCCTGAAATTTTTGTTGCTTTCGGACCCTGGTCGTAAACCGTAGGCCTGGTATTACATTGAGGAATAAAAGAAGCATCAGTTTGAAACTTGCCTTGTGTATTTTCATCTCCATCAAACCAGTTTTCTAATGGTTGAAAAAGGGCATCTTTGGAATATAAAGTAGCATCCTGCAAGAGGACTGTAATACCCTCATTATTTACCGGGAATTGTAGCCGTGGAATTTTTGTATAGACTTCACCTTTTGAGTCTGTGGCTTCAAAGCGGGGAACGGTATTTATTTCAATTGCACCTGCTCCTACCACACCTTCCCTGGTATCTAAAGTACGGCCTTCAGCTGTAGGATATTTATCGGCAATCCTACTCCACACCCGGGGAATATAAAATGCAACAGGCCCTTTAAAATTAGCGGCGTTCAAAAAGCAAGTCCAGCTATTATCTCCTGAAGCAGCGTTTCCATCTTTTTTAGGCAGCGCCGGAACAATAGGTAATGCCATCCAGGCATATCCCATTAATTCTCCTGAAGTACCTTTCTTAAATGTGAGTCCATCCGGCGGCACGAGTATATGATTACTAAGTTGGGCTATCCCCATCTGGCCACTCTTAAGCGGCCTGGTTTCCCCGAAGCCCCAACCAGGTGAGGATATTTCATTATTATAACAATTAGGAGTTCCATTCATTCGAAACTTTGCAGTAGTAGAACCAAATTGGGTGCTCCCCCAAAAACCAAGGCTGCCTTCGATAGTCTGAAACACCCCCTGATAATAAGACGGGCCGTCTATTTTGGGCCAATTATCCCTTGCATAACTACCTACCGGGCAAAGAGGTACTGTAATGCCTCTATTGTCGGGTGCAATCCACGTACCTGGAAGGCCCATCTGGAAACCCGAAAGCGGCTTTTCTAATAATGGCCATGCTGTTACATAAAAACTTACCCCATAACCAAAGCCTTCTTTTTGCTTTGGTAAATTCATGGAAATGTAGCCATGCAAACCTTCTGAAAGTTCTTCTAATTTCACAACCCCAGCTGAATCTTTAGGATTGGACGAAATCGGATTTTGCTGGCCAAGAACTATATTAGTGTTTACAAGCAAAAGGCTTAGAAACGAGATGGTCAAAGCTGACCTGGTAAAATATTTTATCATGATATAGTTAAATTTACTTTGTTACTTTTTTAAATTCTATTTTAAAAACCGGTGCATAATCTGAAGGGTATTTCTTCACAGGATTAATTGTCAAACCATTTTCTCCCTGCGACCATTTTATTTCTTCTTTACTTCCTACTAATTCAACCGATGCTATTTTCAAACCCGGTTCTTTATCAGATAAAGAATTAATGATGATTTTTTCATGCGGAATCACCAATGGAATCGCATACAACGTACTTCCTTTCGTTGTAAATCTTATATCTTCAGAAGTGTAGGGCTTTTCTTTTTTATCACTCTGTTCTTCTTTATTATCCGTTGCCGGGCCTTCACCGAATATATGCCACGGGCGGGTTCCATAAATAGCTTGCCCATTGATACGTAACCATTTACCCATCTCTAATAATAACTTTTGTTGTACTTCAGGAATGGAGCCGTCGGCCTCGGGACCGACATTCAGCAGTAAGTTGCCGTTTTTGCTTACAATATCTATCAAGTCATCTACCAGGTATTGAGGGGTTTTATAATGGTCATTGGTTATGTAGCCCCACGATCTATCTCCCAAGGCATCATCAGACTGCCAGGGTAAAGGCCTTATATCATGCTGATCTCCACGTTCCATATCGAGTACGGCATCACTATCAGGAAAGGCATCATTTTTATAATTGAGCACTACACCTTTGCCCCATTGTAGTCCATGGTTATAATAATAAGCAGCAAAAGTTTTTAAATAAGGCTTAAAGCTTGTATCCGCTATCCACCAATCAAACCAGAATATTTGAGGATGATATTTATTGACCAATTCAGTGCACCTTAATAACCAATCGTTCAAAAATTCTGTACTGATTTTGGCATTGGGTAATTCATTTTCTTCATTTGCGGCAGGGCCATAAAAATCCTGGTATTTTGGGTCGTTTACATCCGAATTAATTGACCTGCCCTTATGAAAAAAGAACCAATGCTCCTCCCGGTGAGATGATAAACCGAAAATCATTCCTTCTTTGCGGATTGATTTTGCCAGCTCACCTATTATATCACGATGCGGCCCCATGTCATAAGAATTCCATCTTGATAAACTTGTTTTATACATGGCAAAACCATCGTGATGCTCCGCTACAGGAACCACATACTTTGCTCCTGCTTCTTTAAAAAGTTTTGCCCAGGCATCAGGATTAAATTTTTTTGCATTAAACATTGGGATAAAATCTTTATACCCGAATTTATCTGTTGGCCCGTATGTGGCTAAATGATGTTTATACTCTTTAGATCCGGCCTGGTACATATAATTCCCATACCATTCACCAAAATTACCACCATCTCCATAAGCAGGGACAGCATATACGCCCCAGTGAACAAAAATGCCGAATTTCGCATCCTTAAACCATTCGGGTACTGTATATTTCTTGAGCGATTCCCAATTCGGGTCATACCTGTAATCAGCCTGTTTAAGGGAATCCCAATGTGCCTCATATTTTTCCTGACGCATGGCAAATCCAGGCTGCTGATCCATCTGGGCATAGGAGCATATAAATATCATATTCAACCCCAGGAATAGCATAATGCACTTATTCATATTTCTTATCCTGTTCACGTTTTTCTATTTTTATATAAAAAATAAATTTAGCCTCTCATTTATATAACGTATGCGAATCTGAGAGCTATCGGTTTTGAATTGCTGCCATTTGTATCAATGAATAAATTTTATTTTAAAAACAGCAGCATATTTTGAAGGAAAAGCCTTTACTGTTTTTATTACTAATCCATCATTTCCTTGTGACCAATTAATCTTTTCTTTGCTTCCAACTAATTCAACTGACGCTATTTTTAAACCCGGTTCTTTATCCGTTAATGATGTTATAGTGATTTTTTCTTCTGGTATTACTAAAGGGATTGCATAGAGTGTATTACCCTTCGTAGTAAATCTTATATCTTCTGAAGTAAAGGGCTCCACCTTCTTATCAATGTGATCTCCGCCAAGGCTTTTGGCAGGGCCTTCACCAAATACTTTCCAGGGTCGGGTTCCATAAATTGCCTCTCCATTTATATGTAACCATTTTCCTATGTTTAACAACAACGCTTGCTGTTCTTCAGGAATTGTACCATCAGCACGCGGGCCTATATTCAACAAAAAATTTCCATTTTTACTTACAATATCAATTAGTTCATCTACCAAATATTGAGCGCTCTTATAATGCTCACCGTTAATATAGCCCCATGAATTATAGGCAACCGCATCATCAGTTTGCCACGGCAATGCCCTTATATCTGCTTGCTTGCCTCGTTCAATATCCAAAACACCGGCACTATCAGGAAAGGCTTTATATTTATAATTGAGTACAACTTCTTTCCCCCATTGTAACCCATGATTATAATAATAAGCAGCAAACGTTTTTAAATATGGCTGAAACGACTGCCGTTCTATATATTGATCAAACCAAAATATTTGCGGATGATATTTATTCACTAATTCAGTAGAACGCAATAGCCAGTCATTTAAAAATTCAGTACTCAGATCATGATTAGGAAAATCATATCCTCCTTCCTCGGCAGGGCCATAAAAATCCTGGTATTTAGGATCATTTACATCAGATTTAATCAGGCGGCCATTATAATAAAAGAACCAATGTTCCGCACGATGTGAAGAAAGTCCGAAGATCATTCCCTCTTTGCGAATCGCTTTTGCCAGTTCTCCAATGATATCCTGATGCGGACCCATATCATAAGCATTCCACCGGGATAAACTTGTTTTATACATGGCAAATCCATCATGATGCTCAGCAACCGGAATTACATATTTGGCCCCTGCTTCTTTAAAAAGTTTTGCCCAGGCATCGGCGTTAAATTTTTGTGCCTTAAACATGGGAATAAAATCTTTATATCCGAATTTGTCCTGCGGGCCATAAGTTTCAATATGATGATTATAAACTTTGGTTCCTTTTCTGTACATATTTTGAGCATACCATGCACCCCAAGAATCGCCACCATAGGCAGGCACTGCATACACCCCCCAATGAATAAAGATGCCGAATTTTGCATCCCGGTACCATTCAGGCACAGTGTACTGCTTGAGCGATTCCCAATTTGCATCATACCTGTAATCCGCATTTTTAAGAGAATCCCAATGGGCTTTGTAATTCTTTTGAGCCATGGAGCGTCCCACAATCATACATAATGCACCAAGCAGTAAAAAATATTTTATCCTTTTAGCCATACTCATCGGTTTTTATGCATGTTTAAAAATTAATAACCCTCAAAATTTGATGAATAATTCTATCATCATACTATGAAGATTAGTTGGTTACTTTTTTAAATTTTATTTTAAAAACGGGCGCAAAGTTTGAAGGGTATTTGTTCAATGGATTAATTGTCAAACCACTGGCTCCCTGTGACCAATTAATCTTTTCTTTGCTTCCTACTAATTCGACTGATGCTATTTTTAAACCCGGCTCTTGATCTGTTAATGATTTTATAGTAATCTTTTCCTTCGGTATTACCAATGGAATGGCATAAAGCGTACTACCTTTGGTTGTAAATCTTATATCCTCTGAAGTGAAGGGTTTTACCTTCTTATCAATGTGATCACCACCAATACTTTTTGCAGGACCTTCGCCAAACACTTTCCAGGGGCGGGTTCCATAGATTGCTTCGCCATTTACTTTCAACCATTTTCCTATATCCAGCAATAACTTCTGCTGTTCTTCCGGGATAGTTCCATCTGCTTTTGGACCAATATTTAGTAACAGGTTTCCATTTTTACTTACAATATCTATTAACTCATCTACGAGATACTGCGCAGATTTATAATGCATATCGTTGACATAACCCCAGGAATTGTAGCTCACAGCATCATCCGACTGCCAAGGTAGTGCCCTGATATCAGCTTGTTTACCGCGCTCTATATCCAATACTCCCGCGCTATCAGGCATGGCATTATATTTATAATTAATTACTACTCCTTTCTTCCATTGCAATCCATGATTGTAATAATAAGAAGCAAATGTTTTTAGGTACGGCTGAAATCCATCACGTTCTATCCATTCATCAAACCAAAATAATTGAGGATGATATTTATCAACTAACTCTGTGCAGCGTAATAGCCAGTCATTTAAAAATTCAGTAGTCATTGGATGGTTTGGAAAATCATACCCGCCTTCTTCAGCAGGTCCGTAGAAGTCCTGGTATTTAGGATCATTCACATCCCAATTTATTAAACGGCCATTATAAAAATAAAACCAATGCTCAGCTCTATGTGATGATAATCCGAAGATCATTCCTTCCTTACGAATTGATTTTGCTAACTCTCCAATGATATCACGGTGTGGCCCCATATCGAAGGAATTCCACCGTGAAAGACTTGTTTTATACATGGCAAAACCATCATGATGCTCTGCTACCGGTACCACATATTTTGCGCCCGCTTCTTTAAAAAGTTTTGCCCACTGATCAGCATTGAATTTTTCGGCTTTAAACATTGGAATAAAATCTTTGTACCCGAATTTATTCTGAGGCCCATACGTTTCTACATGATGCTTAAAAACCTTAGTCCCTTGCCTGTACATATTATAAGGGTACCATTCGCCATAAGATTCGCCACCATAAGCAGGCACCGCATACACACCCCAATGAATAAAAATTCCAAATTTTGCATCCCTGAACCATTCAGGTACGGTGTATTTTTTTAACGACGCCCAATCGGCATCATACCGGTATTCATTCTGTTTAAGGGAATCCCAATGGTCTTTGTAATTCTCTTGAGCCATCGAGGGCCTTACAATCATACATAATGCGAAAAACAGTAAAAAATATTTTATCCTTTTATCCATAACCATTAGTTTTTATACGTTTTTAAACTTTAAACAAATTATTTAAAAACGTATTTATTTTTTTGCCTTAGTATCGTGACAAATATATAATGCAATAAGAGTTAGGCATTCCTTGATCTGTCCAAAAGCTTGTATTATTTTGACCAGGTTTTTGGAAGATCAAATTATATTAGGTGGTAGAAATAGAAAAAAGTAATTCCTGTTTAAACATTTAACAGGCTGTAGTAAGTCTTTTTGAATTCAAGAGGGGATTGATTTTTTAGAATTTTGAATTGATGATTAAAATGAGATATACTATTATAACCACAGACGTAACCTGCTTCTCCGGGATGCATATCATCTTCTATTAATAACTTACAAGCCTGCCCAATCCTGACTTCCATTAAAAATTGTATGTAAGTTTTTTTTGTTTTCTCTTTAAAGAAGCGGCAAAAAGAATGAGTGCCCATATTTGTCAGTGAAGCAACATCCTCCACTGTAATTTGTTTCCTGTAATTATTATAGGTATGTTCGATAACTAAATTGAGGCGATCGTTACTAATTTTTTCAGTGGTGCATGAATAACCATTTGAGGTTAATAAATCATATTCTTCTTTCTCAGAAATTAATTGAAGAATGGTAAGAATGTTTATTAATTTTTTTCCTTTAGAGACTTTTAGGCTATTTTCCATAATCGTCCCAATTTCTCCGCTGATACTTTCGTTTAGTTTCAACCCCCTGTTAGCCAAGTTGAGGATGTTCCTTATATTCGCAAACTCGGGCAGATTTAAAAAAGCATCTCCTAAAATTGTTGGCTTAAACAAAGCCGCCACAGCTTCACCCTGATTTACGCCACCGTCTAAATATTTATCATCATGTATGTAAGAATGAGGAATATTAGCACCCACTAAAACAACATCTCCACTTTTAAAATGTCCTTCATAATCACCTATCAGCCATGTGCCACAGGTATTTTTCATAAATAGTAATTCATATTCCGGATGATAGTGCCAATTATTTTTCATTTTTTCCCCGACATCCTTCCTCAATACAAAAGAGCTATCAGACTCCGGAATGGCTTTGCGTAGAGAAGGTCTCATGTTAAAGGTTTTTGTTTTTAAACAATTCTCCTGAAATCCTATCTATTTTAAAATAGATCAAGACAATCATAAGTAAACGAGAGGTTCAAGATTTTCTAAGTACTAAAAAAAATCAGAAAATTATTTCTATAGCTTAGTAAATTTAAAATCTTCAGCAAAACATGTACTATTCTGGTTAAAACTATTTTCCAAACCTAATTAAAATAAAGCGCATTATGAGGTTAAATATTAATCAATAATTTACCGATATTAACCTTAATGAAACCCAAAGTATAAAAAAATTGATAATATTTGTAATAATAAGATTCGTAAAAATAAAGTGATATTGAAAATAAACTAATTTTAGGAATGCCGATCTTAACAGATCGTAGACTGAGCCTTATATATTACACGAACAATTCAGGTTGCAAAAAATAAACAAATAATTCTTTAAAAAACTCCTTTAATTCCTTTTTCAAAGAATCCCCAAAAAGGTTTTTTAGGTATCATATATTTTAATCCAAAAGCCACAATACTTTTTTCTTTGATATAATGAATGGCCTCGGGTATAGAATCAGTAACAACATACAGTTTTTGATCATTCTTTGATATCGTTCCTTCTTCCAACATTTTTTGGGTATGTCTAATTATATGCTGATAGAATTCACGGTCAAAAATAATAATAGGAAACATTTCAATTTTCCTGGTCTCAATTAAAGTTATCGCTTCAAAAAATTCATCCAGAGTTCCGAATCCGCCAGGCATCACAATGAATGCATACGAATATTTCATCAGCAACATTTTCCGAACAAAAAAATATTTGATATCTACCCATTTATCAACATAGGGATTAGGTTTCTGCTCATGTGGTAATATTATATTACAACCCACACTTTTTCCCCCAACATCTTTCGCTCCCCGATTTGCTGCCTCCATAATACCCGGTCCCCCTCCGGTCATAATGGTAAATCCAAGTTTTGCAATTTCTCCTGAAAGTTCCCGTGCCTGTGTATAAAAAGGATGGTCTTCTTTAAATCGCGCTGAACCAAAAATAGTAACGCAGGGACCTACGAAATGCAGTGCCCGAAAGCCTTTTATAAATTCAAAGAAAACACTTAATGCATATTTAAAATTTTTCCATCGATCCTGGTGCCCATCAAAAAAGCGAATTTCAGTTTTGGTTCTACGAGTTTCCTGTGTCATCGGTTTTTTTATCAAACTTAATGGATTTGGATTTTTCTTAATGGTTTTTTTTAGCACTATTCGATAAGGAAAGATAAAATACAAATCAGGATTAATTCCCTGGCTGCCGCCGAGGCAGGTTTGTTTACTGAGTATATTGTTTTTGAGATAGAAGTTTCCTTAAATATTTTATAGTAAATGGAATAACAAATAATTCCGCTAATTAATTATCTTACATTCTCAATCTATAAAGATGGCTCAGGAAAAGAAACCTAAACCAAAACGAAATAAATTCCTGAAATTTTTATCCATTCTTGGCCCCGGGCTTACTACCGGTGCAGCAGATGATGATCCTTCTGGTATTGCTACTTATTCCCAAACCGGTGCCCAGTTTGGCTATGGGCAATTATGGACAGCATTATATATGCTTCCTTTTATGATGGGCGTGCAGGAGGCATGTGCACGAATAGGCATGGTAACCGGCAAAGGGATATCCGCAATTGTGAAACAACATTACAATTCGAAAATACTTTACTCAGTAGTTGGACTTGTGTTAATTGCTAATGTGATCAATATAGGAGCGGATATTGGTGCGATGGCTGCAGCCGCTAAGTTAATACTCCCATTGCCATTTACAGTATGGACGTTGCTTTTTACCGCTAGTATTTTGATACTGGAAATATTTACAACTTATAAAGTATATGCCCGAATATTAAAGTGGCTGGCACTTTCTTTATTTGCCTATCCAATCACCGTTTTTATTGCAAAGATGCCGTGGCTTACGGTTTTAAAAGCTACTTTTATTCCCCATATCGAATTCAGCTTTGCTTTCTTTTTTATAATTACAGGTGTTTTGGGAACTACTATTTCTCCTTACATGTTCTTCTGGGAAACTTCCCAGGAAGTGGAAGAAGTGAAAGAAAGAAAAATGATAAGGCATGGATTGCCATCCATCCGGAAAAGCAATATCCACAAAATGCGCATTGATAATAACTTCGGAATGGTCATTTCTGAAATTACAACATGGAGCATCCTGGTGGTTGCCGGAACTATATTACATAACAGTGGAGTAACTGATATAAAGACCGCCGCTGATGCGGCCAAAGCGCTAGAACCGCTTGTACATTCTTTTCCTCATGCAGGATATTTATCAAAGGTTATTTTTTCTATTGGCATTATTGGATTAGGATTTTTAGCTGTCCCTGTTCTTTCAGGTTCGGCAGCCTACGCGGTTTCAGAAGCAGTAAACTGGAAATCGGGTTTGAATTTAAAACTAAAAAGAGCTCATGGTTTCTATGGGATTATCACCATTGCAACTATTATTGGTTTAATCATCAATTTTATTGGAATAAACCCTGTAAAAGCCCTCGTTTATTCGGCTGTTTTAAATGGCGTGGCAGCAGTACCACTCATTTTTCTTATAATAAAAATATCAGCAGATAATAAGATCATGGGTGAATATAAAAGTGGTGTACTTTCCAAAATAATTTTATGGATCACTTTTTTGGGGATGGGTTCTGCAGCTATTGCTATGTTTTTTATGTTGGGGAAATAATGATCAATCAACAATCTGCTACCAGTAAACAAACCCCGCCTGACTGTGTCTTTCGGGCAGGAAATAATCATGATTCCCCCGTTGACAATTTAACCATCTAACCATTCGATAATCCAATCATCTCCTTAGCATTTTTTATTGCAGCACCGCTCATAGTATTATTAAAATAAATGAATGCATTCTTTATTTTGGGGGAAGAGCGGATTGTTTTCACAATATCTTTTAAAAATGCAGTTGTGTAAGGGGATTGATACAATTTGGGTACACCGTGCATCCTGTAATAAAATAAAGAAGTATTTACAATAAATTTATCCGGTAGCCGCGGATGGCTTATTCCAGAAAAAGTAATTCTATTTTTGCCCAACTTTTTATAAACCTCTTCATTCCACCAACTTGCATGCCTGAACTCAACCACATTTGAAAATTGTGGATTGAAATTATTAATTATTTTTTCAAGTCTCTCTAAAGTATAATCAAATGATGGAGGAAACTGAAATAAAATACAGGCAGCCTTTTCTTTTAATCCTTCTGTTATGGTGTCGTAAAAATCATCCAATAATTTTTCACAGTCATTCATTTTTTTATAATGAGTTATTAACCTTGGTGCTTTCACAGAAAAAGAAAAATCAACCGGACTCTTTTCATACCAACTTTCTAGCATACCAACTTGCGGAAACCTGTAAAAGGTTACATTCAATTCAAGCGTATTAAAATGCTGGCAATAATATTCAAACCACAATCTTTGCGGGACTCCTTTAGGATAAAAAATTTCTTTCCAGTCTTTATAATGAAATCCTGAACAGCCAATATGGCATTGTATCATACATGTTTGAAATTATAATTTCAGATTCTCAAATTGCATGCCTTTTTCAAAAAATTAAAAATAAAAATGAAGATCCTCTTTAATTGTTTGTTTGCTGCAACATGATTTTAAACAACCCTATAAAAAGAGCCTTCTTGATCAAGGGAGAGTAAAGACGCTAATAATTTAATAATGCAACAATCACTTTACTCACTTTTTCTTCATTTGGTAACATTGCATTTTCTAATTCAATATTCATAGGAACGGCTGGAAGATTTAATGAACCCAACACTTCAACGGGAGCATCTAAATATTGAAAACATTCCTTTGAAATCCTCCCTGCGAGCGCTTCTGCGAAAGAATTATTCTGCTGTTCTTCTGTAAGCACAAGGCATTTTCCATGTTTTTTTACAGTAGAAAAAATCAATTCTTCGTCTAAAGGGAATAAAGTTCTTAAATCAATTATTTCAATTTGTCCGGGGAATTTTTTTGCAGCATTTTTTGCCCAATAAACTCCCATTCCATAAGTAATGACGCAACAACTTTCACCATTTTTGATTTTGTTTTCATCAGCTTTCAAAACTATATTTCCTTTGCCTAACGGTAATATATAATCGCGGGAAGGCTCTACACGTTTTGCATCTTCTGTTCCCGGAACTTTACTCCAGTAAAGTCCTTTGTGTTCCAACATGATCACCGGGTTGGGATCCAGAAATGCTGCTTTCATTAATCCTTTCATATCTGCCGCATTGGAAGGATACGCGATTTTTATTCCTTTGATAGCAAGCAATAAGGTTTCTATGCTTCCGCTGTGATAAGGGCCACCACCACCATAAGCACCAATGGGTACACGAATAACTGTTTGTACAGGAAATTTTCCACAACTTAAATAACAGCTTTTCGCAACTTCCGTTGCCAGTTGATTGATTCCCGGATATATATAATCTGCAAACTGCACTTCTACAATCGGCTTCACTTCGGTAGCACTCATGCCTGCGGTAGAACCAATGATGTACGCTTCCTGGATCGCTGTATTAAAAACGCGGTGATCGCCGAATTGATCGCCCAATGTTGCTGTTTCTCTAAAAACACCGCCCAGCCTGCGGCCTACGTCCTGTCCATATAAAATGGCTTCGGGAAAATCTTCCATGATTTCACGGATGGCAAATAATGCTGCATCCACCATGACTACCTTTTCTTTACCTTTTGGATCACGTTCTCCTTTTTCCCGGGTAATATTTGTTGGGGCAAAAATGTGTTCCTCCACATTTGAAGGATTGGGCTCAGGAGCTGCTTTTGCTTTTTCAAATTGTTGCGAAACTTCTTCAACAGCTGCTCTTTCAATTTCATTTAAATCATTCTCATTGATTTCTAAATGTAATAAACGATTTTTCAATTTTGGAAAAGGATCTTCTTTTGCATGTTTTGCAATATCTTCTTCTGACCGGTAAAATTCTTTTCTCACTCCGCTGGTGTGATGCCCGAGCAACGGCACTTTTGCATGAACCAAAAATGGTTCTGAATTTTGACGTACTTCATTGACTACATTTTTCATCACTTCATAGCTTTGAAAAAAATCACTACCATCTATGCTTATTCGCTGCAAGCCTTTGAAGCCTTTTGCAAACTCTGACGCATTCATCGTCCGCGCTTCATCAGAGGTTACACTTATTCCCCAATCATTATCCTGAACCAGGTAAATAATAGGAATCTTTTTCAAAACAGCGACCTGGAATGCTTCGCTCACTTCGCCTTCGGTAAGGCTTGCATCACCGAGGGAACAAATTACTATCGGAGTCTCATCATTCATTCCTTTTTTGTATAAAGGGGAATTTATTTTTTGTAAATATTTTAATCCCTGTGCAATTCCAGTTGCAGGAATGGCCTGCATTCCAGTTGCGCTGCTCTGGTGAATAATAGTAGGTTTATCTTCTCCTCTGTAATTGGGATGTGAATAATATTCCCTTCCACCCGTAAAAATATCATCCGCTTTTGCAAGTAATTGAAGCATTAAAGTATAAGGCGTAAACCCAAGTCCGAGCAATAAACTTTCATCCCGGTAATAAGGGCTTACATAATCGCATGGCAAAAGTTGGAACGCTGTTGCCAACTGAATCGCTTCATGGCCCCGGGATGTGGAATGTACATATTTACACACCTGGCGATTGGATTCATAGGTCTTTGCCATCGCATCGGCAGTGCACATTAAACGATAAGCATTTAAAAGGATTTCTTTATCCATAATTAGCTAATTAGCCAATCAGCTAATTAAAGTACTTGAATATACAAACTCAAAGATATGGTTAAATTTATTTTTGATGTAGTAGAGAATACTTGTTGTCGATGAAGTTAACCAACAAAGACTGCAGATAATCTAACGTGCATCCCATTTAAACCATTTAATACCGAGAAAGGAAAATATAACTGCATAAATAATGGTTACCAATAGTGCAATGAAGGTTTGATTATTCCATGTAGCAGGTTCCATACTGCCGGCAAGAATAGTTTTAACCGTACCAAAAGGAGACCAATATATAATAGACGTTAATGCGTGGCCAAATAAACCCAATTCGCCAAACATACCAAGCAAAATAAATGCAATATAAACAAGGCGCCCAGTTGAATTAACTGTTTCAGAATTTTTTACCAAACCAACAATCAATTGTCCCATTCCAAGATAGAGTGCACCTCCTAAAAAAGCAGCGATGAATGTAAGTACATATCCGGCCGGAGAAAGAATTATTTTATCATAATTATAGCCTACAACAAATACAACGATGGTGAGTAATGCAATCATCACTAATTGTACAATTATCCGGCTGAGCATAATAAAAAATGTAGGAACCGGAGTAACCCTCAAACGCTGAAAAACACCTTTATCACGGTCACGCGAAATCGAAATTGCATATCCCATAATACCAATAGCAGCAAGGCCTATCGTAATTGAAATTGAAAGTGCAAAAGGGCCGCCGAGTTTATCAATAACCCCTTTCCAGGAAATTAAAATGATACTGGGTACTAAAAGCGCCAATATAACTGACCGGCGGTTTCTCCATTGAGTAGTAATATCTGCACGAAGCAATGATGCTAAGGCGGCGGAAGGTTTGGGTATATTAGGTTCCATTTTTTAAAATTAAATTATGAACGAACCGACCGGCCTGTAAGGCCAATAAAAACATCTTCAAGAGTAATTTTCCCTTTTCGCGATACGCTTATCACATTGGGATCATTCCTGTGCAAATCAATTATTGCCTGCGGAGTATTAATAGCAATCACACTACCATGATCAATGATCGCTATGCGGTCGCACACGGCTTCTGCTTCTTCCATTGAATGCGTAGTGAGCAATACTCCATGCCCTTTTTCGCGTATGGCTTCTATACGTTCCCAAAGCTGGCGGCGCGATTGAGGATCAAGGCCTGAAGTAGGCTCATCCAGTAAAACAAGTATCGGATCATGAATAGTTGCAATTACCAGCGAAACGCGTTGTTGTTGACCGCCGGAAAGTTCACCAAATTTTTTTGATGCTGAATCTTCAAGTTTTATATCCTTTAAGATAGAATCTAATTTTTCAGCAGTAAGAGGAACATTATAAATGCCTGCATACAACTTAATGATTTCCTTAATCGTCAGTTCGGGCTGAAAACTTGTGGCTTGCAATTGCACGCCCATATTCGCTTTTGCATATAATGGTTGTTTTAGGATATTATAACCTGCAATCGAAATCTGTCCTGACTTCGGAGATAATAAACCTTCTATAGCGCTGAGTGTACTGGTTTTGCCAGCGCCATTGGGGCCAAGAAAACCAAATATTTCTCCAGCATTTACTTTAAAGGAAACATTCTTTACAGCTTGAAAAGTTCCGTACCAAACATTTAATCCATCAACCTCAAGAATGGAAGAGCCATTATTAATAAGCATTCAAAACATTTTTTTGGTTAGATTTCATCGATAATAATTGTAAAAATATTATAACTGGCACTAAATGTAGAAATATATTTACAAATGAAAAAAACTTTAGAAAAAAAATGAATATAAAACTCAGTTTTTGTTTGACGTGAGCTACAACAAACCAAATAAATAATGAAGATTTAGATTTTTAGTGTCATGGTTTGTGAAGATATGAACTCAATATCTTTTTAAATAGGTTAGTGATATACCAAACCGTGGCAGTGGAATAAAGCCAAACTCAAGACGAGACAGTAACCAAATAAATAATGAAGATTTGTATTTGAAATTAGCCAATTAATGCTTCTACAAAACCTGCATCTGAAGCGGTCGCTGCTTCTTTGAAAGATTCTCTGGGCTTTAATCCAAGCAATTTAAACATAGCATTGTCCTCATCAAAATCAGGGTTAGGCGTAGTCAATAATTTTTCTCCCGAAAAAATAGAATTGGCGCCGGCCATAAAACACAATGCCTGTTCGGCAACAGTCATTTCATTGCGGCCAGCACTCAGTCTCACCATTGCCTTTGGCATAATAATCCTTGCAGTAGCAATCATCCTTATCATATCCCAGATGTCCACTTTTTGATTTCCTTCCAGCGGGGTACCTTCTACCCTTACCAGTGCATTGATAGGGACGCTTCCCGGATGTGCCGGTAAAGTGGATAACGTATGCAACATCCCTATTCTGTCTTCGTAAGTTTCTCCAAGGCCTATGATACCCCCGCTGCAAACACTGATACCTGCTTTGCGAACATTACTCAACGTTTCAAGCCTGTCATCATAAGTGCGTGTAGTGATTATTTCAGGATAATATTCTCTTGAAGTATCTACATTATGATTGTACGCAAAAAGTCCGGCTTCATGTAATTTTTCTGCCTGGCTTTCTGTGATCATTCCTAAAGTGCAGCACACTTCCATCCCCATTTCATTTACTCCTTTCACCATCTCAAGCACACGGTCGAAATCACGATTGTCCCGTACTTCGCGCCATGCTGCACCCATACAGAATCTTGTAGATCCTGCATCTTTGGCTTTTTGCGCAGAAGCCAGCACATCATCTTTTTTCATAAGCGCTTCCACTTTAAGCCCGGTATGGTTTCGTATAGATTGTGAACAATAAGAACAATCTTCTGTACATGCACCGGTCTTAATAGAAAGCAGCGTACACACCTGCACCTCTCCGGTCGCCTGGTACTCACGGTGAACCATAGACGCTTTATAAATCAGTTCTAATAATGGAGTATTGTATATTTCCGCAATCTCTTCTTTTGTCCAGTCATTTCTTATTTGCATAGTGAATGGTGAGTAGTAAATGGGTCAATCATTAATGGCTTTTATCTTGCATTTGCTTTTTCTCTGTTAAATTTATAACCTTCAACCTTAGCATCAGCGACTATAAAAGGTTGTCTTATTTTTTTTTGTTGTTCAATAGAAGAATTTTCTATTTCAAAAGCAAATACTTCTATCCTCTTTCCAATAAAATTATCAGGAACAGTCAACTCAATTTTATTCTTTTCGGGAACAAAAATTTCTCTTATCTATTCCATAATATATTTTTATTACTCAAAAATAACTCAAATTTGTTTTAGGCGTTAATGCCAGCAGGCTTTCATATATAAGCCTGATAGAATTTTCAACATCATCCTTATGGATCATTTCTACAGTTGTGTGCATATATCGCAAGGGCATAGAAATTAAAGCTGAGGGACATCCATCATTTGCGTAAGCAAAAGAATCCGTATCTGTACCGGTGCTTCGGCTTACAGCAGCCAATTGAAATGGGATCTTATTTTTTGTTGCTGTATCCTGTATCAATGAAAGTAATTTATTGTGAACGGCCGGCCCGTAAGTCAATGAAGGTCCTTTGCCACACGAGGTTTCGCCCTGGACATTTTTGTTGATCATCGGTGTAGTGGAATCATGCGTAACATCAGTAATGATAGCAACATCGGGTTTTATTCTTCTTGCTATCATTTCTGCACCACGCAAACCAATTTCTTCCTGCACGGCATTTACGACATACAATGAATAAGGAATTGTTTTTTTATTCTCTTTTAATAATCTTGCCACTTCTGCAATCATAAAACCTCCAATGCGGTTATCAAAAGCACGACCTACTAAATTACCATACGCCAGTTCATCAAATCCTTCGGTATAAGTTACAACAGCTCCAATATGAATACCCAGGGTTTCAGTTTCTTTTTTATTTCGCGCCCCACAATCCAGGAAAAGATTTTCAACTTTTGGTTGCTGCTCTTTATCACCGTTATTACCATGTCTTGTATGAATAGCCGGCCATCCAAAAACGGCTTTTACGGGACCTTTTTTACCATGAATAATTACCCTTTGGGATGGCGCGATCTGGTGATCTACACCTCCATTTCTTTTTAAATAAATAAATCCTTCCGGTGTAATGTAATTTACAAACCAGCTTATTTCATCTGCATGAGCTTCTATAACTACTTTAAATGTTTTATTGGGGTTTATCACACCTACTGCCGTGCCATAAGGATCCGTGAAAGTAGTATCCGCATAGTTTTTTATATAATTAAGCCAAACTTTCTGGCCATTGGATTCTGAGCCTACAGGCGAGGCCGTATTCATATAAGTTTTTAAAAACTCCATCGATTTTTCAGAGATACTGAAAGGTGATTTTTTACTTTTTGCCATATTAAATAATTGATTATTTCTTAGTATTAAAATGCAAATTTAAAGTTTTAAAAAGAAAAAATATAAACCAATAAAGCCTGAACCAACATCATACCATCAATTCCCGCGAGATAAATAAAATCCGAATTGGTTTTCCTGGTTAATTCCATTGTACCAAAAGTAATGAACGCAGAAGCCAGCATAGCAATAAAAAAATGGGTTTGCGGAAGATATAAATATTGGAGAAAGGACAACAACACAAATACAAGCAATAAAAAATAAGATAAAAAATAGGATCTTTTTTTGCCCAGGATTACAGCAAGCGTATTGATCTTTTCCGAACTATCAATTTCGATATCGCGAAGATCAAACAGTAAACAAAGAATAAACATGAAAACAAATCTTTTTGCAAAAACAAAAATAAAAAGCCAGGTTTCTACATTCATGTCATTTACCGGAAACCATACTGTTACTATTGTCCATAAAAGAGCCAATGTAATAATTTTTAAAAAACCGTAATCCTTTATTCGCTTTTTTTTGCCAAACGGAATAAGAGGAAATGAATATAATAGTGACACTATCCCAAGGCAGATCAGGATCATAAAATGTTTAAGATGAAAACTGAAAAAACTATAAAATATCAAAATAATTCCTGCCACTAACAAAGTAAGGTGAATATTTGTATTCCTTTGTGACCACGCAAGGCGCTCAGAATGTTGAACAGCGGTTTTTTTAACCAGGTAATGTAGATTGTACTGCACCAATGTAGCGCCAAAAACAAAACAATAAAAACTAAAATTATTTAAAGGAACGCCAAGTAGCATATTAGTTTCAATGCAAAAACTTACCGCACACAGTGCAATAAAAATGCTGCCAAATAAAATGAATTCCGAAAATTTTTTGATCCACACTTTTTTGATAAATATTTATTGTGCATAAATAATTACCTGGGGAGAAGATACCGTGTCACTTACGTGCATGTTGCTATCTGTTAATACAAACCGGAATACTGCCGTATCATTTCTTGGTGAGCATTGTGGCTGTGATATGGGGCTATATCCTGTAACATTGTAACCGTATGTAACTGTAATTTCTCCTTTTACATTTTGAGTAGCTGGAAAAGAGGGAAGACTATAGGGAGAGTTAATCGAATCCAACTCATTATCTGTGCAGGTAGGCACAAGTTCCTGTACAAAAAGATTGCCGGTCAAAGCACCTTTATAAGTAAAAGATAAAGTAAAAGTAATTACCTCCCCCGGGTGAAGATCGGTAGTACTTGCATTTTCAAACTTTAAAGTGGGTGTGGTACTATATTTTTCCTTGTTGCAGGAAATGAATATTACAAATAACAATATTGAAAATAAGATTGGGTATCGCATCTTTGTGTTTTAATTTTTCAAATTTAATTATTAAAAACTGAATATTAAGTTACAAATATCAGAATGGGAAAATAAAATATTTAACGCCAATTATTATAATTTTAACCAACTGGCCTTAGAAATATTTATTTTTCAATACAATTATAATGATTTGTATAAAGAATACGTGGATTCGATTGGAATTCTTCCTTCAAAGGTAAATTCGCCGGAAACAATTCCCTATTTGCCCATCTCTTTTTTTAAAACTCATCCTATAAATACTACAAAATTTGAACCTGAAATTATTTTTGAAAGCAGCGGTACTACAGGGGAAAATACAAGCAGACACTTTGTAAAGAGCCTGGAACTTTATCAAAAAAGTTTTGATGAAACTTTTAAATTATTTTATGGAAATCCTGATAACTGGTGTATTCTTGGACTATTACCCGGCTACCTGGAACGACAAAATTCTTCATTGATTACAATGGTGAATGAATTGATAATAAAAAGTAAAAATCCTTTCAGTGGATTTTATTTACATAATTATGATAAACTTTACCAGACCCTCTTACATAATGAAATTACTCACCGGCCCACCTTATTAATTGGAGTTACCTATGCATTGCTTGATTTCGCTGAAAAATATTCGATAAAATTGGAAAATACAGTGGTTATGGAAACCGGGGGTATGAAAGGAAAAAGAGAAGAAATAACCCGTGAGGAAGTACATGGATTTTTACAAAACAAATTGGGATTAAAAACGATTCATTCAGAATATGGAATGACGGAATTACTTTCCCAGGCCTATTCAAAAGGAAATGGAATATTCCACACCCCGCCATGGATGAAAGTTTTGGTGAGAGAATATAACGATCCTTTTGCTGTAAACGAAAGGCCGAAAAGTGAAACACCTGTAAATGGATTGATCAATGTTATTGACTTTGCCAATCTTTATTCCTGTAGTTTCATAGCTACTGATGATGTAGGAAAAATATATAAGGATAATTCTTTTGAAGTTTTAGGAAGAAGGGACACAAGCGATTTGCGGGGATGTAGTTTGTTGACTTTATAAGAATTTTTTATTTACAAAACCTCGAAAAGAAAAATATAGTATCAATCAATATTTTCTGATTGCTGAAGGCTGAAAGCTCATCGCTCACAACACCAAAGGATTCATTTCAGAATCTGCAAGTGTTCCTACTTTTTTATCCATCAGCCATGTTTTTAAATCATTTTTCTGAAAGGAATTTGTCGGCTTTGCGATTTTTGCTTCATCAGCAAGATATATGATGGTAAAAATCTCCCGCATTATCTTAGAATTGTTTCCCGGTGCATTATGAATTGTAAAACCAGTATGCCATGTGGCATCACCGGCTTTCATTGTTTTTGCACGGCTTATCTCAAATTTGTTTTCAGACACATATTTATCAAATCCCTGTTCAGATTCATCAGATATCTCATAATTAAAAACACTTCCCTTTTTTTGTGAGCCGGAAGCGAAAGTGAGCATTCCCATATTTACATCAATATCCACAAGCGGCATCCACATCGTGATTGTTTTGTGTGTGTCTATCGGCCAGTAAAATTGATCCTGGTGCCAAGGAGTAGGCCCACCTCCCGGTTCTTTGAACAATGCCTGGTCGTGATAAATGCGTACATTTTTTACTCCTAACAGATCTGCTGCTACTTTTGCAAGCCTTTTGGACATTACTATCTTTTTCACATTTTCATCATTGCGCCATAAATTCATAATCTGCAGAAAAGCTTTTCCATAAGTATCTCTTTCTTCCATTTTTCTCCTCTCTGTATTGAATTTCATTGCGGCGCCTGAAATTACTTTGTGATAGGCTGCAACTTCTTCAGGTGATAATAAACCGTGTGTAAGAGTATGGCCGTTTTTCCTGAATTCCCGGATTTGTGTCTCCGGGATTTTTTTTACATCATCAAGATTAGGTAATGCGATCGCAGTTTTCATACGAATAAATTTTTACAAAGTAACCTTCAATAGTATCAAATTAAAAGGGTAATATTGGCAATTTATTAGGGTATTTTATCCCAATTTATAGTATTTAATAATATTTTATACAAAATACGCAATGTCTAAAGCCTCATTCGAAATAATAACTTCTACAAAAAAGGAATCTTTTGTAATCAGGAAATTTGACAAGAAGGGCTTTGCGGCTCCTTTTCATTTTCATCCTGAATATGAACTGACCTGCATCACAGAAGGAAAAGGGAAACGCTTTGTCGGGAATAATATGACGGGATTTGAAACGAATGATCTGGCGCTGATAGGATCCAATCTTCCTCATTGCTGGAAATTAACTCCTTCGGGGAATTCTAAGGCAGGTTCAATTGTTTTTCAATTTAATTATGATTTTTTAGGAGAACATTTTTTTAATTTCCCTGAAATGAGTAGTATTCAAAAATTATTAAAAAGAAGCAGTGCAGGTATTGAGTTTCACGGTAAAATAAAAGAACAGTTAAAAGATAGTATGGGCGCTGCGCTTAATGAACAAAATGATTTTAAAAGATTAATGATCCTGCTCGAAATTTTAAACAAACTCTCTGTTACAAAAGAATATATTTTGCTTAATAAAAAGGATTCTGTTAGTGAACAATCTGATAATAACCGCGAACGTATCAATAAAGTATTTGCGTATATAGTTGATCATTTCCATGATGAGATTTCATTAGATAAAGCTTCGCAAACTATTGGTATGACACCGAATGCCTTTTGCAAATATTTCAAAAAGATTACCCGTAAAACTTTTATGGAAACCGTAATAGATTACAGGATCAATTTTGCCACACAACAATTAATTGAAACTGATAAACCCATTGTTAGTGTTTGCTTTGAAAGCGGATTCGGTGACATGTCCCACTTTTATAAAATGTTTACATCGCGGATGGAAATGAGTCCATTAAATTACAGGAAACAATTTCTACAGGAAACAAAGAATGAAGAATAACTTTTCATCAATCCTCTTACAAAGAATTTACTTTTTATCAGTAAACAAACTTATTTCCCATTTTCCTTTTTTGTATTAAAATCATCTATGATGCCGCTGGAATGATTGAGAAATATTGATTTTGTGACATCCTGATTTATTTCCTTTTTATTTTCTTGTTAATTGAAACACTTCAATGCCATAAGGAGGCAATTTTATCTGAAAATCTTTTCCAAAAACAAGTGGAGCAACATTTCCATTTAAGATCTTAATATCTTTTTTCTTTGGATCATAACCAGGATACATGACTTCTGCATTTTGATCAATCGCTGAAAGATTTATTACAACAATTATTGTATTCTCCGGATCATATCTTTGATAAGAAAATACGGAATTATTAGTATTATCAAGGTTTTCATACTTTCCTGTTGAAATCACCGGATTATTTTTTCTTATAGAAATCATCTTTTTATAAAAATTATAAATGGAATTGGGATCTGGTTTTTCTTCTTCCAATGAAATACCGTCATTAGGTTTTAGGTTGGTACTATCCCACCATGGTCCTGTGTTTTTATACCATATCGCCATACCTTTTCCTGTATCGGATTTGTACCATTCAAATGCTTCTCTTTTGGGAATATCATTTCCATCATTCAATCCCCATTTGGCTGATGCAGACGAACTTTCCATTCCTATTTCCTGTCCATAATAAATAGATGGGATCCAGCCCAACAACAGGTTGAGTGCTGCACCAATCTTTAATTTTGGCAGACTGTGATGTACGCCATCACTGAAACGAGGCAAATCATGATTTTCTATAAATACAATTTGACGGTCACCATCAGGAAAGAACTTATACGCAGAATCTGTCATCCGCGACAGGTAATTTTTATTGAAAGATCGGATTGCTCCCATTAATTTAAATGAAAATACCCTGTCTGTAACGCCAGATGAAATATACTTCCTCCCCCACGAATTCCAGTTGGCCACTTCTGCGACATCTTTTAAATTCGGATTGATCTTTTTCAAAGCTGTGATCAAAGGAAGCCAGAAAGACTGAAAAAGATTTTTCAGCTGCGGTTTATTATCAAGATCATCCATCATGTGATCGAACCGAAAACCATCCACGCCGTCATCAAACTTCCCATCATTATTGGGATCTACCCAATGTTTGAAAAGTCGGATATTATAATCAAGCACTTCTTTATTTTTTAAATTAACCGTTACTATTTTTTTATAAACACCATTATATCCTGTCCATCCGCGAAGGCCGAAAACAAAAGTAGCAGGCCTGGTATGCGCAGAATCTTCAAACAAAATATAATTGCTGTAAGGAGATTTAGGATTATTGATCGCACTCTTGTACCACGGATGATCTTCAGTAACATACTGCGTTTCCATATCCATATATATTTTCATACCCCGGCGGTGAATTTCTTTTACTAAAGAAATATAATCCTTCATAGTGCCGAGTGTAGAATCTATTTTATAGAAATCGGAAGAATAATAATTATGGTAATAAACCGATTTGTATAAAGGAAGTAAAAGAATGGAGGTAACGCCAAGGTCCTGTAAATAGCCTAATTTTTCCTTCAGTCCATTAAGGTCGCCGATATGATCTCCATTGCTGTCATAAAAGCTTCTTTCAAAGACATGATAAATTATTTCGGTATTTGATGACTTATTTAGAATTGTATCAGATGCCTTCCCGGAAATACAGGAAAATAAAGAGGTAACCGTAATGCAGAAAATAAAAATCTTTTTTAGTAATGAGCTTTTAAACATTCCGGGTTTTTTATTCGCACAAGTTTACAAATATTTGTTGAGGTTTCAGGGATCAGTTTTCAGTCGGCGCCTTTAAAGTAAATTTGCTGAAGGATAGATAATAGTTAATGAATTCATTAAATAATATGTATGGCGCCTGTAATTGTTTTTGTTGTTCTCACATTGCTGATCGTGTTTTTTATTTTATATAAAAAACCAAATAAAAAAGTAATGCTACCTGCAAATTATAAGGATCTGCTGGCAGAGCACGTTCCCTATTACACGAGGCTTGATGAAAATAATAAAACCAGGTTTGAAGAAAAAATAAAAGAGTTTTTAGGATACGTACGTATTGATGGAATTGACACCACTATTGAAGATCTTGACAAACTCCTGGTAGCTTCCAGCGCTGTCATTCCGATCTTCGGATATGAAAAATGGAAATATTATAATCTGAAAAACGTGCTACTCTACCCTGCTTCCTTTAACAGGGATAAGTTTCTTGCATCGGGCTACGAAAAAAACACTTTGGGAATGATTGGAAACGGGCCTATGCAAAGGGTTATGATCTTGTCAAAACCTGCGCTGCATTATGGATTTCAAAAAGAGCCATCAAAAGAAAATACAGGAATTCATGAATTTATTCATTTGCTGGATAAAGAAGACGGCGATGTGGACGGGCTGCCGGAAGCTTTGCTAAACAGAAAATATAATTCCAGGTGGTTGGAATTAGTAAACAGAAATATCGTAACTATTTTAAACGGCCAGTCGGATATTAATTATTATGGCGCTACCAACAGGGCAGAATTTTTTGCGGTAGCCTCTGAATATTTTTTTAATTGCCCGCAAATATTTAAAGAAACTCATCCGGAACTTTTCGATTTGATGTGCAAAATATTCAACCAGGACCCAGGCCACCCCAGGCTTTTAAAACAGCTTTAGCAAAATAGAATTCTAAAATATTTATTTGTTTACTGCCATTAAAGCAAATTTGAATACTAACAAAAAATTCAATTGGAAGAAACTTTCTTTACCCTGAAAGTAAAATGTTTTTGAGAAAGAAAACTGAAAGTAACAATAATAACAGTGGCAAATATTTTGGAAATAGTGGGGAAAAAATGCAGGTATTGCACCATTATATTAATGATAGAATAATTTAAAAATAGATTAATTGCAACTATTAATACGTACCTGAATAATTGCACGCGGCCGCGCAAATACGAAGAATTGAATACAATATATTTTGATAATAAAAAGCCTAATGGGAATGTAAAACAAAAAGAAAAGCACAACGCAGCATTGTATGGCTTCAATGAAATAAATCCCAGGTGAAGAATTTGCTTGTCAAAAATAAAATTAAAACTGATGTAAAAAAGAAAAATATCAAGAAGCATGTTGCTGCCTCCACAAACTGCATATCGAAAGGTTTGCAGAGGGATCATCTTTTTAAAAGTAGGATAAAAATATTCAATAAAATTGATAATTTTTTTTTTCATTTTACCCGTTCCTGTTTTTTCTTTGAAACCAAAATTCCCGGTGTGGGACCGGGAATTTTAATTAAAATATTTTTCGAATTACTTAATAATATATCGCAATCCTATACCCAAAGACAAATTAGCACCTGTAGCGGGCGTTAGATAAAAAAATGGATCCAGCCCCATACTAATAGCTAACGGTGCATCCGCGAATTTATAATCAATTCCTCCTGTAAGACGTAAAGCAAATTGCACATTATCATTACTATATCTTCCGGTACCAAAGCCCAGCATACCGCCGCCGCCTGCAAAATATTCCAATCCCGGAGCGCCGTTTATTGGCCCCTGGTATTGATACAAACCTTCTACACCAAGACCGCCATTAAAGAATAATAGTGAGCCTTCCAAAGCTGTATTTTCTGAGGTAGAATGACGAATATTAATACCACCGATAGAACCATCGCCTACGTAAAATTTGGCGCCAATACCTGTTTCATAGGTTTGAGCTTTTACGCCAGTTGCAGCTAAGCAAATTAACGCAATAAAGAAAAGAAATACTTTTTTCATAAAGTTGTTTTTTTTAACCCGGCATATTCTTTAAAATATACCAGCCTGTTTGTTATTAAAAAATATGTGGCAAAAGTATCATATATTTTTTTTTAAAAAATCATCTTTTAATTTTTTTTAAAAATCATAACAATTCTATATAGAAGGATTTATTCGCTATCTGGTATGAAGGGGCCTGGTATCATTTCTTTATTTTTATCAGAACTATCAGAAATCAAATTTTCATTTTCTTTATCACTTATTTCGATTTTCGTTGGTTCCTTTTTTGAACGGCCTGTTACCATTAATCCTATCATCATAAACAGTACCGAAAGGACAATGATTTGAATGATCAATGATTTATTTACCAATGGAGCAGACTCACTGGCGGGTATAGCAAAAAATAAAAGTATGGTAATTAATCCCCGGGGTGCTACAAACAAAAGCGGGAAAATCGGAAGCTTTGAAATTTTCAGAATAACGGCCCTGATAATAATAATGGCGCCAAGTATCAGCAATGCATTGCCAAATGTTTCGGGATTAATGATTTCCCTGGTATCAAATGAAAATCCAAAAAGAGTAAAAAAGAACGCCCTTATAAGGAAGGCTCCTTCGATTACGATATCTTTGAATTTGGAAACCTCCTTATTAAATTCATATGGGTTTAATTTCTTGATCCAGTTAAAATTTTTTATCTCATCAATATTACCCAGGAACAACCCGAAAAATAAAATAAATATTAGTGCCGGCAAATGATATATCTCTGAAACTGCATAAATTAATATCAAAAGAATAATTATAGGAGCATGTTTAATGGGATGATCTATTTTGCTCAATAAAAATGAAAGGCATATGGTAGATATAAACGAAACCAAACAAATTATTACTACCTGTATTCCAAAATGATAAAAAGAATGAATACTGATAGAAGTGTTCAGCACCATAAAATTAAAAAACAATACACCCAAAATGTCAGACAGGCTACTTTCATAAATTACAAATTCTTTGTTGGATGGCGACAGATTCCTGGCGCTGGATATCGCCACAGAACTACTGATGATACATATCGGAATTGCATTTACCAGGCCTTGTCTCAGGGGTATATTTCCAAAATAACAAAAGGCATAACCCACAAGAAATGACAATGCAAACATGGAAACAAATGAGCCAAAGAATGACTTTCGTATCAGCTTAAATTTCGTCCGGTTTAATTCGAGCTCTAACGCGCCTTCCAGTACAATCAATATCAGTCCCAGGGTACCTAATACGGGCAGCAAACCTGTGAGGTTTGGAATTGGCAAAGCCATAAAATCGGATACCTGCCGTGCGATCCATCCTAATAGCAATAATAAAATTACTGAAGGGATTTTTGTAAGCGATGAGGTGAGATCAAAAATATATGCCAGGATTAAAAATATGCATATTATAATTATGATGGTAATAGTCATAAGGATTTGTGCATTCAGGCAATCTTAAGGACTTACCTTCATTTCTGCAAATTGGTTATTTGCAATATAGATCAATAATTTTTATCCCAATAAAAATGAATATTTCTTTTTTGTAAAATCGGGAAATAGAGGTTCATATGCCGGTATTCAAAAATGCTCCTTATATAAAGAACTAAATACTTCGTTTACACGTAAATGTTATATACTTAAAATAGAAATCCTGCTTATTAGTTCGTTAACTTTGGAATCACCAAAATTGAGAAAAGCCTGCCATCGTTAATTTACAGCGATTTGGAAAGTACAACTTAAGCTGATTACCTGTCGGATCAGTTTTCTGCAGCCCTTCGTTTGATTTCTTTTTTTATGAGTAATAGTTCTCTTCCGGTTTGGCCACTTACAGAAGAGTTTTCCTGTGCACGCCGCATCAGGTAGGGAATTACCTCTTTTATAGGACCGAAAGGCAAATATTTACTTGCGAGGCAACCGGCTTTGGCCAGGTTAAAAGTGATATTATCACTCATACCATATAATTGTGAAAAATAAACCCGGGGATCATTGTGAGATAATCCATATTTTTCAAGCAACTCTACCGCTAATAAATTACTGTATTCATTATGAGAGCCAACAATAATATAAAGATTATTTTCAGGATTGATGCAAAACTCCAGGGCGGCATTATATTCATCATCCGTTGCCTGCTTATTTTCGTTTATGGGTGATGGGTATTTTAATTCTTCAGCACGTTTTCTTTCTTTTTCCATGTAAGCACCACGCACTAATTTCATTGCCGGTATAAAATTATTTTCTTTCGCATATTTACTGCTGTCTTTTACAAATTGTATACGATCTTTTCTGTAAAGTTGCGCTGTATTATAAATCACCGCTTTTTGCTTATTAAATTGCTGCATCATCTGAATGGTTACGGCATCTACAGGATCTTGTATCCAGCTTTCTTCTGCATCTATCAACACCCCCACATTGGTTTTCGCTGCAGCACTGCATATATCCTTTAGCCTGGCTACTACCCTCTCCCACTCTCTTTTCTCTTCTTCATTCAATGCACCTTCCTGAATTTTTCCCTGTATAATGTGCTCATAAATTGAGGCACTGTCTATTTTTTGCAAAAGTTCAAATCTCGCAAACCCCGTTATTTTGACACTCATAAAAGGAATGTTCGGTTGCGTGGCGGCATATTGTATCACCTTTATAAATTCGTTTGCGGCATGATCAAAATTCTCTTCACCTTCTTTACCTTCCACTCCATAATCCAGGATTACCTTTACATCATAATGCCCCAATTTTTCAGCAACTGCCGAAGTTTCCTGTAAAGATTGGCCACCTACAAATTGTTTGAAGATTGTTTTCCTTATAATTCCTTTTACAGGCAATCCTATTTTCAAAGCAAGTGGCGTAAGCCATAGCCCCGGTCTCACAAGCCACTCTTTACCCATAGAACTAAATAAGAATTGGGCTCTTTTCAGTTCTTTATCATTTTTATAAGCAAAAGCGTTCGCAGTATCCTCGAAAGAAATATTCATAAAATAATTTAGAAATCGAAATTCATACATCAAAGACTTTTTTCCAAATAAACTTCATAAATAGTATTTCATTGTCTTGAATATTAAGTTGATTGATTTTTCTTTGGATATTCTTCACTTCTTTTTTCTTGATTTTATCCAGGTATTGCTGAGGCATTATTGGACAGTATGATTGTTTTTTAACGAGCATATTCCATATTATTTTAGATAGCTTATTAGCGGTAGCAGTGATGGCTCCGGCTCTTCCTATTTTTCGTTCTTTTCTTTTAAAAAAGTGAAGCAGGTAATTGCTATTTTGCATATTGCCAATTGCATTGGCTGAATGCATGAATGCTTTAGCTAAACGACCTTTCCCTTTTCGGGTGCGGCTGTTGATTACTTTGCCTCCTGTTTTTTTTATATTAGGCGCCACACCTAACCACGATGAAAAATGTTTGGCTGTTGGGAAGGCTTTTAAATCTAATCCGGTTTCAGCAATGATGCACAAAACCAGTCCTAATCCAACGCCTTCAATTGCACTGATATCAACTCCTCCCGTTAAATCAACAGCCAGTTGCTGTACATTTATCCTGGCTTCATTTTTACGGGCTTTCTTTTTTTTTATTTTAATGTCTTTTGCAAGTGGAAGATTTTCTTCTTTTTGCTTGCGCTTTATTTCTGCCGCTAATAGTTGTTTTATTGCTTCATCGCACTCATCTATTTTTTTATGATAGTGTTGATAAATTTCATAGCATTGCCGTAACTCGAATATATATTCTTCCCGCCAGTCACCGGTAAGTGCAGCGATGATTTCTTCTTTAGATTTTTTTACGGTAGGTTGAGCTAATGATGATAACACTTTTGGATCACGTTCACCCTTTAATATTGCTTCAATAATATCTTTGCCGGAACGCCCCATCACATCCCGAAGAACACTATCTAAGCGGATATTGATGAGCCGTAATGCTTTTTGCATTTTATTAATATAGCCTGCAGCATTATCTACCAGTGTTTGGCGGTGACGATAATATTGACGCACTTTTTCAGTAAACAGGTCTGGCAGGAAGCTTCCTTCCAACATGCCCATCGTGTGAAGTTTTTGTATCCACTGGCAATCCTGTACATCAGTTTTGCGGCCTTTTACATTCTTGGTAAACTTGCCATTAACCAATATAGGATTCAGATTGTATTGCTGTAGCAATACAAATAAAGGCTGCCAGTAACTGCCGGTACTTTCTAATGCAACAGTTGTGATCTTGTTTGCTACCAGATGTTTGCACAGCGCATGCAAATTTTCGGTAAAAACGCCAAACTCTGTCACGTCTTCTTTGTTTTGTCCAATACCTACGAAGTGGGAGCTACTGCCCACGTCAACGCCGGCTGCTGATGGGTTCACTACAGGCATCCTTTCATAGCGTTCTGTTTTTTGTTCTTCTTTGTTCATATTTTTGATTTTATAAAACAGCCGCCAACAGGTTGCGTCAGAAGTATTGAAAATATTATATGCGGGATGTTTTTTCTGCCTTACGGCAAAATAACTCACCAATCTTTGTTTCTGAACATGACCCAAATGATATGGCCATAACATAGCAACCCCACCAGAATTTGAAGCGAGCTCCTAAGGCATCACTTTGTCGACGGTTGGGATGGCGGCTGTTTTTATGATTAATTCACTAAGATATTAAGTCTGCCTGATGTTTAATTAATGGTGTATGCTGCTTTGTTGCGCCTCAGAGCAGGATGAATTTGAAATG
>JGI20206J14855_1000011_pt1 | contig 61486 bp, 49 predicted proteins | sample NGESurdeep092012_6_FD_14855 | JGI IMG/M metagenome (IMG submission 14855) | reverse complement strand
ACAACTTTTTCAGGTTCCGACACGATTCGACTCGACCCCGTGGGTTCTTAAATCATGCGACAGGAAGAAATGAGGACGCCCCCATCTTACTTTATTCAGGAAGGTTGCAGGGACATTGATTGAAATTCAGGGTTGTCTTCGAAAGCCTTTCGCGCGCCATTAGAAGGCAGTTCAAGCGACCGTGAGGAAACTCAGTCGGGACGCCACACATTAAACTGATCCCATGGTCAAGCGCATAGGGGTGCATTTGGGCCCGGCGGGCGGGGCGTCGAACGCTGTCGAGCGCGCTCGCGAAATCGGCGCAAACACTTTTCAGATCTTCTCTTCAAGCCCCCGGATGTGGCGCGCACCGAAGGTCGACCCCGCGCAGGCAGACCGGATGCGGGAGCTGCGCACAAAGCTCGACGTCGGGCCGTTGGTGATCCACACCAGCTACCTGGTCAACGTATGCAGCCAGTCCTCAGAAATCCGCGAGAAGAGTGTGGCGGCTTTTCGCGGCGAGATTGAGCGGGCCCTGGCTTGGGGCGCGGAGTATCTCGTATTGCATCCGGGCTCGTGGAAGGGACTCACTCGCGATGAAGGATTGAGGCTGGCCGCGGATTCGATCGAGCGCGCAATCGACGGACTAGCAGTGCAGGGAACCGGCTTCCATATTCTGATTGAAAACACAGCAGGCGCGGAGTTTTCGCTGGGCGGCAGTTTTGAACAGGTGGCTGAGTTAGCCACACGGCTGAAGAACCATGCGCCGGTGGCCGTTTGCATCGACACGTGCCACACGCATGTGTCCGGCTACGACATAGTGGGCGCCGAGGGCTACGAGGCGACGATGAAGCAGGCCGGAGTGACGGTTGGCTTCGACGCTGTGCGAGTGTGGCACTGCAACGACGCCAAAGCCGAGCGCGGCTCGAAACTCGATCGACACGAGCACATCGGCGAGGGAACGATGGGACTGGAGCCATTTCGGCGCTTGCTCAACGATCCTCGCTTCGCGCATTGCGCCTTCATCGCGGAAACCCCAGTTGACGAAGAGGGCGACGAAGAGCGGAATGTGCGGACGCTGAAAAGGCTGGTCGGGTAAAAGCGACAGGGTTGCGCGGCGGGTAGCGTTTTGCTACCATAGGCACATGAGTCAGCCTGTCAAATTATCGGATGAGCTGGTACTGGAAGCACGTATCGTCGCAGGAACCCAGGAGCGTTCCATAGCTGGCCAAGTCGAATATTGGGCAAAACTGGGACGTTCAATCGGTGGCTTGCTCGAAGGGCGCATTGAAGAAAGATTAATCAACAACCGCAGCCGGAGGTCCCTCTCCGAACTCGTTGAGTCCGTCGACAGCCCGTTGGGAAAGGCGCGTTTGAAAGCCTACCTGGACAGCCGCCCGTTTCCTCATTTTGAGGCGCATCCCCAGCGCAAGGGCCTGCTTATTCGCATCGACGCGGATGGAAGAAAGACGGTGGGCCGATTTAAGAACCGCCAATTTATTGAAATCGTCGAGCCGAAGTTTCATCGTGCCTCTGGCAGGGCGTTTAAAGGCCGCGCGACGACTGCTGCGCGGACCCGATGAATGTCCTTGAGCGAAGGCCGATTTTGTTGGTTCTGGCCGGGCCGAATGGCGCAGGGAAGAGCACGTTCTATTATGCTCACTTGCGACCGCACGGGTTCCGATTCGTCAATGCCGACGAGTTATCTCAGCAGTTGGAGTTGGATCCTTACAAGGCCGCCGAAGTCGCGAATCAAATCCGCAAGGAATTACTGGCGCAACGAGAGAGCTTCGCGTTTGAAACCGTCTTCTCGGATCCAGTGGGCGCCAAACTGGAGTTCATGAAACAGGCCGAGCAGGCCGGATATACGGTTGTTCTCTTTTTTATCGGCGTCGATAAGCCCACAGCGTCGGAGGAACGTGTGGCCATGCGCGTTGCCCAGGGTGGACACGATGTGCCGCATGACAAACTGATCAGCCGCTATCCCCGCGTGATGAAAAATCTAAAGCAGGCCATGGTTGAACTCACGAACGTGAGAGTTTACGACAATAGCGAGCTGCTCGACCCATACCGTCTTGTGGCCCTGAAAGGAGACGGCGTCCTGACTCTCAATCCGCCCATTCCTGCGTGGCTGAAGCCTCTCCTGCCATCGAGGTAAAGCGCTCTGCCGTTTACACTGAAGAGTAATGGCGGACGAAAAAGAACAACTGCGCTACGATCCGGCAACAATTGAGCAGAAGTGGCAGGAGCGCTGGGCTGCGGATCCCGCTCTCTACGCCGCCGAACCGGCTTCCTGCAACAAACCCAAATACTACGTGCTTGAAATGTTGCCGTATCCCAGCGGCCAATTGCACATGGGCCACGTGCGCAACTACGCCATTGGCGACGCGCTGGCGCGGCAGATGTGGATGCGCGGATACAACGTGCTGCACCCCATGGGCTGGGATGCGTTCGGGCTGCCGGCGGAAAATGCCGCGCTCAAGAACAACACCCCGCCGCGCGAGTGGACGCTGGCCAACATCGCCGCTATGAAGCGGCAATTTAAGCGCCTGGGAATGGGATTTGACTGGGCCACTGAAGTCACAACGTGCATGCCCGACTACTACCGCTGGAATCAGTGGTTCTTTTTACGTATGTACGAAAAGGGCCTGGCCTATCGCAAGAAAAGCAAAGTCAACTGGTGCCCGGACTGTGCCACAGTTCTGGCCAACGAGCAGGTGATCGATGGCTGCTGCTGGCGCCATGAAGAAACGAAGGTCGAACAGCGCGACCTGACGCAGTGGTTCTTCCGCATCACAGCCTACGCCCAGGAATTGCTCGACGACCTGGACAAGCTGGACGGCTGGCCGGAAAAAGTGCGCACCATGCAGCGCAATTGGATCGGACGCAGCGAGGGGACGGAGGTTGATTTCTTTCTGGAAGACATTGACCAGGGATCAGGGATCAGGGATCAGGGATCAGAAAGACAGGGAACAGGGAACAGGGAACAGGGAATAGAAGAACAGGTAGCGAGGGAGCAGGGGAGCGAGGGAGCGGAACGGACGCGCATTCGCGTATTCACCACGCGTGTGGACACGATTTTTGGCGCGACCAGCTTGCAGTTGGCGCCGGAGCATCCCGTGGTTGCGGAGTTTTGCGCGGCTGATTCCGGATTAAAGCACCAGATAGACGAGCTGCTCGCCGAGCAGAAGAAGGCACGGGAAACGGGCGATCTGGGCGCGATAGAGAAGCACGGCATACCGACGGGAAAGTTCGCTATCAATCCATATAGTGGCGAGGAGATCCCGATCTGGGTGGCGAATTACGTTCTGATGGAATACGGCACTGGCGCCATTATGAGCGTGCCTGCACACGATGAACGCGATTTTGAATTCGCGACCAAGTACGCGATCGAAATCAGACAGGTGATTAAGCCCATCCAAAACGATGACGGAACGACGCTCCCGTTTATCTCCGAGGATGGCGTACTAGTGAACTCAGGCAAATACGACGGACTTACTTGCGACCAAGCTCAGAAAAAGCTCCAGCAAGTGGCCGTGCGAGATGGCTTTGGGGAAGCAAAGATCATCTTTCGCTTGAAAGATTGGGGAGTGAGCCGGCAGCGCTATTGGGGCACGCCGATTCCCATGATTCACTGCGAGCGCGACGGCCTGGTTCCGGTTCCGGCGGATCAACTGCCGGTGCTTTTGCCGGATAATATCGAGATCACGCAGCAGGGCGGTTCACCGCTGGCTCGCATTCCGTCGTTCGTGAACACCACTTGCCCCAAATGTGGCGGCCCGGCCAAGCGCGAAACCGACACCATGGACACGTTCGTCGATTCGAGCTGGTATTTCTATCGCTACACCGACGCGAAGAACTCGAATGCGCCCTTTGATCCGGCAATCGTCAAGTATTGGTTCCCCATCGACCAATACATCGGCGGCGTTGAGCACGCCATTCTGCATTTGATCTATTCGCGCTTCTGGACCAAGGTGATGCGCGACCTTGGCCTGGTCGAAAACGATGAGCCAGTCGAGCGGCTCTTCACGCAGGGCATGGTGATCAAGGACGGCGCGAAGATGTCCAAGTCAAAGGGCAACGTAGTCTCGCCCGACGACATGGTGGCGCGCTACGGCGCAGATTCCGCGCGTATGTATTCTCTTTTCGCCGCGCCGCCCGACCGCGATCTCGACTGGCAGGAGGACGGCGTCGCCGGCGTGAGCCGCTTCCTCGGCCGCGTGTGGCGGATCGTGACGAAATATGCGCCCGTGTCGCGAGCGGCCGCGGATTCCCACCCTTCGAGCAAAGAGCGCTCGAAGGATGGAGCAACGGGCGTCTTGCAACCAAAACTTTTGCGCAAGCTGCACCAGACCATCGCGAAAATCTCGCTCGACTTTGAAGGCCGCTGGCACTTCAATACTGACGTAGCAGCGATCATGGAGTTCGTCAACGAAATGCAGAATGCTGACGCGCAATTCGCCGCGGGCGAAATTCCCGCGCCGGTGGTGCGCGAACTGCTGCGTGCGCTCGTCCTTTTGCTAGCGCCGTTCGCGCCGTTTCTTGCCGCGGAGCTTTGGCAGGAACTGGGCGGCGAGGGTGCGGTTCTCCGCGCTCCATGGCCTAAGAGTGATCCCGGATTGGCTAGAGAAGACGAGATTGAGATTCCAGTGCAGATCAATGGAAAACTGATCACCGTCGTGCGCGTCACGTCAGATCAAGATTCCAAATCAATTGAGGCCGCTGCCCTGGCCAACGAAAAAGTGCGCGATCGTATTGCCGGCAAAACTGTGGTCAAAGTGATTGTCGTGCCCAGCAGGGCCGTCAACCTGGTTGTGAAGTGAAGGCAGGTTCCGTCGCGAACGTTCACGGCAACGCTCCTGTGCGCGGAACGCAGTTGCTGGTCGAGCACATGAGCGAAGTGTTCCGGCGTCCTTCGCTCGTCGCCATCGAAATCGGCTGGCGCTGGCTCTTCGGGATTCCGTTTCTTCTCGTCTGCTGGCAGCAAAGTCAGAAAATTCTCGCCGCATTTCCGCCCGAATCATCGGGCGCGAGCTTGCTCGACACGCAGAATCCATGGGTCGCCGCGGTCCAGCTTTGCAATATTGCCGCGTTCTATGAGCCGCATGTTCTTGCCGTGCTGCGTTGGTTTCTGCCGGCCGCTGCGATGGTCTGGATGATCGTCTCAGGCGTGGGACGCAATCTGCTGCTGAAGCGCATGGAGCCTGGCGTGCGGTTTAGGCCCGTCGCGATGACCGTTCTGCAAGGCGCATGGCTGGCGCTGCTGGGACTGACTCTGTGGGGCTGGTTTGCATGCATGCAATGGACAGCGGCCACGCACATCACTATTGGAAGCGAGCCCAATCTGGTTGCCTATTTTATCTGGGCTATCTTTCTGTCGTTGGGATTCTTTACAGTATTCGCAATCACCAGTTGGGTTTTGACGATTGCGCCGATTCTCGTTCTTTTCGAAAAGCGGCGGCACTCCGTGCTCTCAGATCTTGGACAGGCCTTGCGGCTAGGGAAGGGCTTCACCAGCAAGCTCGCTGAGATCAACCTGGTCCTGGGTATCGTCAAGTTGGCGCTGCTTGTGCTGACGATGGTTTTTTCCGCCGCACCGCTGCCGTTTGGCGACCAATTGGGACCAAGCGTGCTGCACGGCTTCGTGGCCGCTTCGTGCGTCTTCTTCCTTGTCGCGAACGATTTGTTCCAGGTGGTGCGCCTTAAGGCGTTCGTCGAGTTCTGGAAGATTTTTCGCGGTCAAGCTGCGCGCTGAGCAGCGGGCTTACTTGCTCGCGCCAGCTTGCGCGGCTTCTTCCTCGATGAACGCATCGCTTAGCGTCTTCTTGTCGCGCGCGATAGGCAGCAGGGTCGGATAGAACTGAACAAACGTGGTGTCGACAGCCCCATGCTGCTGGTGACACGAGTAGCATGGGGCGGTTGGGGCAAATACTTTGCCATTCGCAGCCGGCGAATCGAAGTTGAAGAACGCCCATCCGCCGGGATAGCGCGCGACATCTTTCACGTGCACTTCAATCCCCATAACGCTCGCGCCCTGGAAATGACCATGCTGGTTGACCGATCCCTTGCTCATGGCCTCGCGCAACTCGAGCACCATGACGGTTTTGTCGGGCCACGCACCCGTGGCCACAAAACTGCGATATGCCTCTGGATTGACGAATACGTTGTCGAACATGGTCATTCCGGCGGGTTGGGGACTGTAGCTCATGCCGATGCCGGAGCTCAGGTAGATCCATTCGCGGTAATTTGCAGGGGCCAGCATGTCTCCGTTAGCAGCATAGGCGGGCGCCGATTCGGCGGCAGCGACGACGGCAGCAGGCGACGGCCCGTAAGGCGTAAGCGACGCACAGGCCGCAGCCAGGAGGCAAGCCGCGCCTCCAACGGCAAGAAATTTGGGAAGCATTCGATTACTCATGTCGGGATCTACGCGATCTCCCGGCCAACGGTTCCCTGGGATTTCCAATACGCTTTACCGACGTGGGTCCCGCGGCTTAGAACACCTTCAACTGGATGACCAGATACTTCTTCGGATCTTCGCGCATGCCCTTGATGAGTTGCTGCGCCTGGTCCGCGGTCTGATCCAGGTGATCGTAGAGCGCGCGGTTTTTCACTAGCGCGCCGGCCGTGCCCTGGCCCGCGTTGATGCCTTTTGCGATCTCATCGAGATTAGTCAAAGTATCGTCCAGCTTCTTCGCGAAATCAGGATCCTTGACCAGCTTGCCCAGCGAGCCTTTGCCGGAGTTGATCTCAGCCGTCAACTGATTTGCATTAGCGGCGGCAGCGCTCAGGTTGTTATAAAGCGTCTCGTCCTTCAGCAACTTGCCTACGGTGCCTTTGCCCGCATCCAGATCGGCAGTGATGGCATTCAAATGGTCGACCGCTGAGTTCAGCTTGGTATAGAGCGTGTTGTCGTTGACCAGTGCGCCCACTGTGCCTTTGCCCTGCGCGATGGCTCCTGAAATGGTCTGAAGATTGTCGGCAATCGATACGATCTTCCTGGCTAGCGAGGGATCGTTCAGGAACTCGCCCGCCGTGCCGTGTCCTTGATTCAGGGTGTCAATGAGGGTCTCAATCTTGTGCACCAGGACGTTGACTTCCTGAATAGAGACTTCACTGGTGTTGATCACGGACTGAATGGTTGGAGAACCAGACTGCTGGAGTTCGGCGCCGGTGGCCACCGGCGGCCCTGTGGCATGTGTGGAATCAATGTCGAGGTAGCTATCGCCCAGAACGCCTGCCGCTTGAATGGAGGCCACGGAATCAGTATGCAGGTCGTATACGTACTTTTCGCCCACTTCCATCGTCACTTCGACGGGGTTGGGATTCCGGCTAGGCACAACGCGCATACGGGTGACGTTGCCAATGGTGACGCCTTCAAGCGACACGACAGCCCCATTCTTGAGTCCGCCGGCATTGGGAAAGTAACAGTGCAGCACAATCTTGCGCGCGAACAGGCCGCCGGAGGAGGAGGTCATTAGAAAGACGATGGCGATCAGAATTGCGAGAGCGGCCAGAACCAGCGTTCCCACCTTCAGTTGCGACCACTGAATCTCTTTGCGGCTTGGCACTTTACTCCTCTTGAGGAAACCCGCGGATCAACGCCTTGAGAATACCAGAATGGGCACGCTCAGGGCCTGCGAATAGATGCTACTGCCCGTCCTCAAGCAAGACGCTGGCCACGGCAATTTGAGAGGTGTGGGTCAGCGACAGGGCGGAGCGGACAACGCCCAATTGCCCAGCAATCTGCGCTGCCCGGCCATGAAATAGCAGGCTGGGCTTTCCGCTGGCCTCGCGCACCACCTCAATCTCCAGCCAGTTCACTCCAAAGCTGATTCCCGTACCCAGCGCCTTGGCCGCCGCTTCCTTGGCGGCGAAGCGGGCGGCAAAGCTCTCCGCCGAATTCCGTTTGCGCATGCAATAGGCCTGCTCCGTCTGAAGAAAGACGCGCTTCAAAAAACGCACACCGAAGCGATCGATGGCGTGTTGAATCCGCTCAATCTCGACCACGTCAATACCAGAGCCGGCGATCATCTTGTTTATCAAGCTACAACATTCCTGCCTGCGCGCGCTCACCAGACCGCCGATTTGCGACGGCCTGCGCCCAGGGCGCATCGGCGCAGCCACGCTCGATTGTTGCCGGCAACTTTTACGCAACTCTGGCCACAAAGTGTGTCAAAAGCGGTCAGGCTCCGTTCCGATCCGCAACAGATGTCGCCCACAGCCGCCGGAGTCCGATAAACAGCCCGTGAAGCGGAATAAGCGGGGATTGAGATCACGGCGACCCATGAATGTCCCCTGGGCCATGCAGATGAAAGCTGTATCCACCGAGGAGCCGTCGCGATTGGTTCAGTCCCTTACAGGCGCCATCCTTGGCTGTGGTGGCTGGGTATTGAGCCGCGGCGCGAACAATACGGGCAAGGTTAACATGCTCTTCGAATTTGAGCGCCTGGCGTGCATCGATATCTACACTTTGCTCATTGCCTCTGGCCTCGATCTCAGCCAGACGGGGCACACCCGATTGACCGAGCTTTGCCAGTGCACACGCAGCCAGCAACGCGATTGCGGCACGGAGATCGCCAGCGTCGATCTGGAGATTCAAACATTTTCTCCCGATATCGTCGAGGACGGGCAGATGTTGTGGCCAGCGTAGCGCCTGCCCGTCGGTATTGCCCTGCCTTTCGATCCGTTTTTAACCGCTCCTCAACCCGCCTCAACAAGCCCATACCGCCGCTGCCAGGCGTCCTTCAGTCTCGCCCATACGCGCGTACGCTCAGCCTCAGTAACCGCCGCATCGGGACGCAGAGCAAACTGCGCCGCTTCGAATTTGGCCAGCTCCAGCAGTTGCCGGTCGCGCAGAAGATTCGCCACCCGGAAATCCGGCAAGCCCGCCTGCCGCGTGCCGAAAAATTCTCCCGGGCCGCGCTGCCTGAGATCAAGCTCGGCCAATTCGAACCCGTCCTGCGTGCTGACCATCGCGTTCAGCCGCTCCTCGCCAAGATCGGAAATCCGTTCGCCGGTCATCAGGATGCAATAGCTTTTTTCGGCGCCGCGGCCCACGCGCCCGCGGAGCTGATGCAACTGCGCCAGCCCAAACCGCTCCGCATGCTCCACAACCATCACCGTTGCGTTCGCTACATCCACTCCGACCTCGATGACCGTAGTCGAAACGAGAACATCGATCTCGCCGCGCTGAAAGCGGCGCATGATCACTTCTTTCTCGTCGGCGTCGAGCCGTCCGTGGAGCAGGCCGACGCGCAGGCCGGCTAGTGGTCCTTTACGCAGTTTTTCGTACATTTCGACTGCGGATTTCAGCCACGACTTCGCGCCCGAGTTCGCACTCGGGGCCGCCTCTCGCGCCAGCCCAGGAAACAGCTCCGCCGCTTTACCTCTTGGACTCTTTTTGTGCTGAGTCGGCGGCGAGCTGGCTTTCTCGGCCTGCGCTTCGTCGCGCGAGAAATCCAGCTCTGGCTGGTCGCTCTTTGCCCCTTCGATCACCGGGTAGACGATATAAGCCTGCCTGCCCTTGGCCACTTGCTTGCGCACGAAGTCCCACACTTCGTCGGCTCGCTCGCCGGGAACGCGCCGCGTAACGATAGGCACGCGCCCCGGCGGCAGCTCGTCGAGAGTGCTCAGGTCCAGATCGCCGTAGAGCGAAAGCGCCAAGGTACGCGGAATGGGCGTAGCCGTCATCACCAGCACGTCGGGCTCGGGCTGGTTGGGTTTCTTCATCAGCTTGAAGCGCTGCAACACACCAAAGCGGTGCTGCTCGTCGACCACAACCAGGCCCAGCCGGTCAAACTCGACCTTCTCTTCGATCAGCGCGTGCGTTCCGATCACCAGGTTTGCATCGCCGCGGTTAATCAGTCCTCGATTGGTCCGCTTGCGATCTTCGTCGAGCGAGCCGGTGAGCAGCACAATGCGCGGCTTGCGGCTCGAGCGCTCAAGCAGTTTGCGCGCCGCGAGAAAATGCTGCGTCGCCAGAATCTCAGTAGGCGCCATCAACGCCGCCTGGTAGCCGTTTTCCATGGCAACGAGCATCGCCTGAAAAGCCACAATCGTTTTGCCCGAGCCCACATCGCCCTGCAGCAACCGCCGCATCGGGCTGGGCGCGCGCATGTCAGTCACAATCTCTGCCAGCGAGCGCTTTTGCGCCGTCGTGGGACGAAAGGGAAGCACCTCGCGGATGGCCTCGCGCACCTTCTCGTTGGTCGCGAATGGGATTCCTTTGCGCTCCTTCATGCGCCGGCGCTTCAGTTCCAGGCCAAGCTCCAGAAAAAATAGCTCCTCAAAGATCAATCGCCTGTGAGCCGGAGTCGAAAAGCTTTGCAATTCCTCCGGCGCCGTACCCTCCGGCGGAAAGTGGACTTCGCGCAGCGCCGATTCGCGATCCGGCAAGTTCAACCGCTCCACCATCGCTCGCGGCAGGCACTCCGGCACCGCGCCGCGCGTGGCTTCGAGCAGATTGAAGATCACTTTGCGTTGCCAGCGCGAGGCCAGACGGCTGCCGCCGAGTGACTCATACACCGGCGTGATGCGCCCCACTTCGAGCATCTGTGTCTCAGCGTCGGCGCTCGCGTCCGGCAGGATTTCGAACTGTGGCTGGATCATTTTGAAATTGCTGGTCGATCGCGACGGCTCGACCTTGCCGTAGACCGCGACCGTTTGTCCGGCGAGAAATTTCCCGTTGAGATACGGCGCATTGAACCAGACGCACTTGAGCACATGGCGGTCTTGCCCGAGGGTCAATTCGAAAAGCGGCATACGGCGCGTACGCAGCAGCGCAGAATTGCGCACCTCGGCGATCACGCTGGCCACTTCGCCCGGCTTCAGTTCGTCAAGGCTGACCGGGTTCTGCCGGTCTTCGTAGCGAAAGGGAAGATGGTAGAGCAGGTCCTCGGCAGTCAGGATGCCTTTTTCGGCGAGCATCTTGGCGACAGTCGGACCGACGCCGCGCACGTACTGCACTTGATCGCTGAGGTTAGGCACAGTTTGGATGCTAAATTGCGAGTACGGCGAGAAACAAACGGGCCGCAAGGGTGGTAGTTAGAGTTGGGGTACAATCGCTCCAAGGTTTGCGTATGACGAATTTACATCTGATTCTGACCATTGTTATTCCATCTCTGCTGATCCTGGTGAGAATTTTTCTCAACAATGCGGGATTCAATAGCATTGAGGGACGATTGACCACTATGGAGGGGGATTTGCGCCAATTCTACCGCGAGCTGGGCCGCCATGAAGCGGACATTCTCAACATCAAAGAGCGTTACCGGTCGTCATAACCGCAGCGATACCGTAAAAGCCCTATTTCTCTTAAGCTGGCCGGCGAAGAAGTTGCTCGGCCACCCCAGGGCTTCAGGAACGAGCTCATCTAACTGAACCCCAGCACCGGATGCGGCACATACGGCTCTTCGAGCGCTTTGATTTCGTCCGGCGTGAGTCGCACCGATAGCGCTGCGACTGCGTCCTCGAGATGGTTGGGTTTCGTCGCGCCAACGATCGGCGCGGTCACGCCCGGCTTCGAGAGCAGCCACGCCAGCGCAACCTGCGCGCGCGGAATGCCGCGCTTTTCGGCAATCTCGCCCAGCCTGTCGACGACTGCACGGTCGGCTTCTTCGGTTTTCGAATACATGCGGTTCCCGAACACGTCGCTTTCGGAGCGTGTAGTGCTCTCGGTCTTCCAGGGTCGAGCCAGGCGTCCGCGAGCCAGCGGGCTCCAGGGAATGACGCCGATGCCTTCGGCCCGGCAGAGGCCCATCATCTCGCGCTCTTCTTCGCGGTAGAGAAGGTTGTAGTGGTTCTGCATCGACACGAAACGCGTCCACCCGCGCAGGTCGGCGAGGTAAAGCGCCTGTGCGAACTGCCACGCATACATTGACGAAGCCCCGATGTAGCGCACCTTTCCCGCCTTTACCAGATCGTGCAGCGCCTCGAGCGTCTCTTCGATGGGCGTCTCGTAGTCCCAGCGGTGCGTCTGGTAGAGGTCGACGTAATCGGTCTCGAGCCGCTTCAGGCTCTGGTCGAGTTCATAAATGATTGCTTTGCGCGAAAGACCCTTCCCGTTCGGCTCCTCGCGCATCACGCCTTGCGCTTTGGTCGCGATCACGACAGCTTCGCGCCGCGTGTTGGCCTTCAGAAAACGGCCCAGCACCACTTCGCTTTCACCACTTGAGTAGACATTAGCCGTATCAAAGAAATTGATGCCTAGATCAAGTGCCTGGCGCAGAAACGGCCGGCTATCGGCCTCGCTCAGCGTCCAGGCGTGACGGCCGGGCAGCAGCTTTCCCGTGGCCGGGGTGGCGCCATAAGTCATGCATCCAAGACAAATGCGGGAAACCTTCAATCCGGTGCGGCCGAGATTCACGTATTCCATAACTGCTCCTGTTTTTCTGTGCACTGCTATCTGAATTTTAATGGGCCACGCAGCTCCGGCTTGCTTCAGGCGGAGCTTATTGGAGGATTCCATGCGCCCGCTAGTTGGCTGGCGTCAAATTGGGGCTGCATCAGGTTGAGGCTGCATCAGGCCGAGATTAGGCCAATTCCCGAACATATCTGGAAAAGAGTACTTTCGTGCGTTGCGTCAACGCGACCAAAATGGTTCGATTGGACTAACTTGAGAATCAGGGCGCACCTCGGCGGACAACTTTTGTACCCAGGAAAGAGTCTAAAATTGAAGGGTCGGGGCAGATATGCCTCATGAGGTCCACCCCAGGCTCCGGCGCTTACTGAAAAGTGAAAAGCTGCGTCTAACTCAGCGCGTGTAGCACGGATTCAGAGTAAAGATTCCCGCATGAAGATTGGCTAGAAAGGCGCCAAGCAAAGTGACACAAAGTCCCCCAGCGACGACGGAGCCGCAAAAGCACCTCGCGCGTCGCCGGAAAAGCCGCGTCAACGATAGCCGCGTCACGGGCAGCCACGTTAGCGAATGCGGCATTCAACTCAATCCGCGTCATCTCAATCTGCTTCGAGGCCTGCCGACCCTGCTTCGGCAGTGGCCGTCCCGCATGCTCGGCATCGCCGCCGTTCCCGCTCTCATTTTCCTTGCGGGCTGCGGCGGATCGTCCTCGGGAACGGGCACTTCATCCAACGGCACATTCTCCATATCGCCTCAGACGGTGTCCATCGACACCAACTGCACGGGCTGCAACGCCACCAACACTTCGGGCACCGCCATCGAGCAGTTCAGCGCAACGTTGACCGGCGGTGGCGCCGCAAACGTAACGTGGGCTGTGAGTGGCGGCGATGCCAACACTGGCGCCGGAAATATCTCAACGAGCGGGCAATACACTCCGCCGCCCTACCTGACCGCCGACAACACAAAAGTGACAGTGACTGCTACGCTCGCCTCCGGCACAGGCATGGGCACAACAGCCAGCGCCACCGTGACAGTCACGCCCGGATTCCTTGAGCCGCTTTCACCGGAGAATGTTGCCCTCGGCATGAATGGAGCCGTGACCGTGACCGGCTACATTGCCGAAGCCGGCGGCAGCACCGGCATCACCTACACAACCTCAAGCAGCCCCACCGGAAGCGGCGGCGGGCAGGGGACGCTCGTCGCAGCGCCATGTGTACGAAGCGCTACTGCGTTCACATACTGCGCGGTAACGTATACCGCCCCCGCAACGATTACTTCAACGGTTTCCACTTATGTAGTGGGCACCGTCGGCTCATCGACTTCGAAAACCTCAATGCAGGTCTTGTTGAATACGGCGGGAATCTCGAGCAATCCCGCGACGCACCAGGTGCAGTTGACGACGCCGGTCCTGCTCGGCAGCTCAGGCGGCAACAACAACGACTATGACACGCAGAACAACCAGATTCAGGATTGCTGCGGCGGAACTCTGGGGGCATTGATCCAGAACAGCGGCGGCACGCAATACCTGCTGAGCTGCAACCATGTGCTGGCGCGCAGCGATCAGGCGTCCGTCGGCGAGATTATCGTCCAGCCTGGGCTCATCGACAATAACTGCACGCCCAACGGCGACGGCGCAGGAACCACGCAGGTGGGCGTTTTGACGACATGGCTCCCGCTTAGCTCGAATACAACTAACGCCGATGCGGCCATCGCGCAGGTGAACTCGGGCGCGGTCAGCCCCACCGGCGCAATTCTTGAATTGGGCCTGCCCGGGGCGGGAGGTGCCTTGGCTGCTGCCCCTCCGGGCACCTCTTCGACGGCCGGCAAGGGCGAGTCTCCGACAGTCAATATGTCCGTTGCCAAGAGCGGGCGAACGACCGGACTGACCTGCGCCAACATTTCGGCAGTCAACCTCTCAGTGGAAGTCAGCTACTTCACGAACTGCGAAGAAACCGCTCCCTATCTGACCAAGACCTTTACCAATCAGATCGCTGTTGAGGGCAACCAGTTCAGCGACGCAGGGGATTCGGGATCGCTCCTGGTAGATTCAAGCGATGCCGAGCCGGTCGGATTATTCTTTGCCGGCGGGGAGACGAATACTGGCGTGGGCGAGGGTGTGGCAAATCCCGTGTCCGCGGTGCTGGCGGAGCTTGGCACGCAGGAGGGAACCTCCTACACGTTCGTAGGCACCACCGACCATCCGGTTGAGTGCCTGAACTACGGCAACGCCACGGCCACGGCCGCACAGGCCACCCGGCTCACAGACGCGCAGAGCGCTCTCGCCCAGCAGTCTCTTACTCAGGGGCGTATGCTGGTCAATCCTTCGGCGGGCATTCTCGGTGCGGCCACCGGCAAGAGCAGCGACCACGCCGGCGAGGCGACCGTCATTCTCTACGTCGACCAGAATATGAATGTGAATGTACCGCAGATGGTCAACGGTGTACGCACCGAGGTGATTCCGACCACTGCACAAGCTGTGGCGGCAGGCGCCGTTCCACAAGCCGCAGTTTCAACAGCCGCGACCGAGCCCAACGCGCTTCCATCGCTCAGTTCCGCGGTGCTCACCCAGGCTATCGCCGCCAAGCAGCAGATTGAGCAACGCCTGATGAAACAGAATCCAGCCTTCTTTGGCATCGGCGTCGGCCAGAGCCTCGACAATCCCCGGGAAGCAGCGATGGTCATTTATGTAGACCGCACGCAGGTTCCTGTCACGCTCCCGGCCACCATCAATGGCCTGCGCACCCGGTATGTCATTATGAATCGCCTGCACGTCACGCGATCTTACCTGGGCGGTCAGATCCGGCAGCAGAGTCATTGCATGGCGCATCCGGCGACGCATGAAATCAATGGATTCGATCCGCTTCGCACCCACTCGCTGCGCGGCCTGAATCTGAACTAACCTGTTGCTCGGTTCGAACCCTGCGCCCCAACACCGTTCGCTTCTTAGGGCGTGTTTCAAAAAGGGCTGTATAGAATCCGGTTGTTATCCCTCAGGGGTTAAAACCCCATATTCTTGTTGCCTTTTTCGGCCCGGCTTAAGCCGTGCCCTTGTTACAAAGCTGATTTTTGAAACACGTTCTATTTTGAAACATGCGCTATGAGGGGTTTCATGTTTAAGCGACTTTTTCGGCAGCTTGCTAGTTCACGGGCCGTGCTTTGCCATCCTTCACGCTCTGGTCGATGATGGACCCGATCTTTTGCTGGTTCTCCTGGGCAATGCGGCCCATGTCCGCGCCCATCTGGCTCATTTGCTGGTTAAACTTGCCCATCTCGGCGTTGAACTTGCTCATATCGATATTCACGTCGACTTTGACCTCCGATTCAATCAGGCGGCGCTGGATCGCCGAAACCTCGCGCTGGACTTGCTGCAATTCCTCGCGCGGAACCGCGGCGCCTTGTTTGGCGGTCAAGCTAGCCACGGTCGCGTTCAATTCGGCCATCTCCTTTGATAAGTCGGGGGCTGGAATGTTGGCTGCGGTCTCGCGTTCCTTCCGCGCCTGTTCGCGCACATCCCTGCCGGCATCACGGTACTGCTCGCCGAGCGCGCGCATTTTGTCCCCCTGATCCACCATCGCCTTGTTCATGTCTTCAATCTGGCTTACGGTCGCGGGATCGTCGACGACATAGTACTTGCCGTCGTGGCGAAACAGCAGAAAGTGTCCATGGGCAACGCTGCGCGCCTTCTCCACTTCGGCTTGCATCTCGCCGCCGGTGTTGCCGCAGAAGCGCGTTTTGGTTCCGGGGTCGCCGACGATTGCATATGCATCGCCATTGGCCCAGCAGAATCCGTGGCCTTCGTAGCCCTTCATGAAACGCATCGGAGGGATCGGTGGGACCCCAACCCGAACATCGACGGGCGGAATCGGCGGGACAACGACTTGAACAGCGTCCTGAGATTCAGCAGGCGGAATGGGTGGGACCGGCGCAGCTGCGGCAGCAGGCGCAGCATCGGGCGATGGCGTTGCCGCGGGTAACGGTGCCGGAGCCGGCTGTGGAGGAGTGGGCGACTGATCCGGCGACTGGTCCGCGACCTGCGTGGCGTTGGATTGGCCGGTGTAGGGCGACGGGGCCGCAGGCGCCGCCGCAGCTCGATCGGACGATTGCGCTGAAGGCGACGTCGCAGCGGCCAATTGAGGGGCCTGAGCGGCTTCCACGCGAACCATCGCCGTGGCGGCGATCATCGCGACAGGGAGGACGAGTGCGAGCAGCGCGCGTCGACCGCCCGAGAATGCAATACGGAAGGTTGAATCGTTCAACAAACGCTCAATGCGATTCGACAGATTTCTCGAGTGTGCCATTGCGACTCCTGTAACAAGGGTTGGGCGCGGCTGAGCCGCGAATTCAAGTAGAAGCTGGGCGTAGGCGGAGGGGCTGCTGGCTGCGTCAAGGCCGGCGCGGTCGCTGATGGCCTCACCCAGTTCAGAGAGCTTGCGCTTGAGCCACCATCCCAGCGGGCTAAACCAGGTCAAGGCGGCATAGAGCCCGGCAATCATCTGTAAATAGAAATCGCGCTGGACGATATGAGAGCGTTCGTGGGCTACGACCACGCGCAGCTTTTCCTCGTCCCACTCCGCGTAGTCCGCCGGCAACAGAATGCCCGAACCGATGTTGACTGGCGAACCAATCCGCTTGCTCGACCGCACGTGAATTGAATCGGGCAGACCAAGATTCGTAATGGTCGCCACAGGTTTTGCGTCCATCCATATTCGGAAGGACGAAACCAGCCCCCAAAGCAGCCTGAACATCAGCCCAGCACATACGCCGAGGTAAAGAATCGATGCGATCGCGAGAATGCGGCCGGCACTGATCCATGTTGCGAATTGCGACGCGAGCCGTGCTATGCGCCCGATTGCGGGTTGAGTTGCAGGCTCGGCAGCAGGCGTCGGAGTAGGAGGCGGCGAACTCGCTGCGTACTCTGATTCGCTGATTCGCGCCGAATGAACCTGACGGGCCAAACGTACGCGATCACCCGAACGAACATGACTTGCCGAGCGAACATGCACGCCTGGGGCAGGGAAGTCTTTGCGTGCTTCATGATGTGAACGCGCAATCTTTGCCGGCCTGCGAGATAACCAAATGCGATCAACTGGGGCGGGCGGCGAGAGCTGCGCCAAGAATCGCATGTCGATCGGTACCGACGTCGCCATTTTCTTGAGCAATGGAATAGGCAGCTTCAAAGCGGCCCACGCCGGGACCAACTGCCAGCGCATCAGAAACGGCATCGCCAGGGCTGCAATCAGCATCAATCCCCACGCGGCCTTTTGCGCAGGCACATTTTTCACGCGCAACAGGCGCAGGCCGGCCCAGACCGCAAGCGCCGCGATCAGCGCGCGCAATGTTGCCTCAAGCAGCACGGTGAATTGGGATGGAATCATGGCTTTCCCTCCTTCTTGCGCGAGCTTTTTCTCGGCGCCGCCGTCCCCTGAGCTGTGGCAATGCGCTCTGCCAGGCGCTTCAGTTCGCCGCGTTCCAGCACCTTCGAATCGACCATGCCGACCAGCAGCGCCTCGACCGATCCGGCGCAGAACCAGTCCACAATGCGTTTGACCGCGCGTCCCGCCACCCGTTGCGGCGACTCCGCAGGCGAATAGACAAATGTCCGGTCTTCAATGGAGTGCGACAGGTAGCCCTTCTCTTCGAGACGCCGCAATACCGTGCGAATCGTCGATTCCTTGAGGGGGCGTCCGAGTTCCTCGCGCACCTGCTCGGCTGTCAGGTTACCGAGACGCCAAACCAGGAGCAGCACGCTGCGCTCCAGTTCGCCGAGATCGGCCGGATCGTGATCGAATCGTGTGTTACCAGTCATAGTGTTACCCACTGTAGCACACAAAGTCAGAGAACCGTCAAGCACAAAATGTAAATAGTTTCTGGGTTCGCAAGCCCGCCTCAAGGCTGGCTGCCGAGGGACCGTGTTGCTTTCCGGATAATCCTCTCCAAATAAAAACTAGCCGGCCGCCGAAGTCAGAGTGCTCTTGAGTCCCGGGCCGCTGCTTTTCAATCCGGGGTCGTTGCTTGTCAATCCCGGATCGTCAGGAATAAAGATTTCAAAGACAGTTCCGGAATCTATCCGAGGGGGACCATCTGCCGGCGTCGCGCTGCGGCTGCGCACGCGCACCGACCCACGATGCTTCAGGACGACCTCCTGGCTTACCCACAGCCCCAGCCCCGTTCCGGTCACTTGCTTTGTTGTGAAGAAGGCCTCGAAAATATGCTCCCGTACCTCCGGCTCCATGCCAGCGCCAGTGTCGGCCACTGTAAATCGTATTCCGCTTTGCGCCGGATTTCTCCAGTCGCGCGAGCGCCGTGCCCGCACCACTATCCGTCCGGCGGTACTGCTGGCATCGATCGAGTTTCCCACCAGATTGGCAAAGACCTGGCGGATCTCGCCGGCAAAGCAAAAGAGCGTAAGCCCGGCCTCGTAGTCGCGCTCCACGCGAAGATCGAGCGCATGAATGCGGCCGTGATAGAGATTCAGCACCGAATCCAGCAACTCTTCCACAGTGACCCGGCCGGGCAGTGTCGGCTGGCGGTAGAAGCGCAGCGTCTGTTGCGTAATTTCAGCCATGCGGCGTACTTCATACTCGGCCATCGTCACATACTGCTTCGCCGCATCTGGAAGGTCGGGGAAATTTCGCAACAGGAAGAGCAGGTTGGTGATGGCTTCAAGAGGATTGTTGATCTCATGCGCGATGGAAGCGGCCAGGCGTCCGGTTACAGCCAGCTTTTCACTGCGGCGCAGAGCCTCTTCGCTGCGCTTGCGTTCGCTGGCATCGAGGGCGATGATTCCCACCCAGCGCACCTGGTTCGGTGTTGTCCGCACCGGGTAAGCGCTGATCAGCCAGGTCCATGGCCGGCGCAGTTTGTCTCCTACGCCGTTCAGCTCCAGGTTACGCACCGCCTCTTCGCCTGAAAAAACACGTTGTACCGCGCCCTCGATCTCCGTGGCCACATCGTTTGGTAACAAGTCGGTCAAAGTGCGGCCCAGATGGCGGCTGACGGCGACTCCCGTCAGGTCCGCGAAGATACGGTTGACGCGCACCACGCGCCCATCGCGGTCAACAAATGCCAGTCCGATGGGCGCATTCGCCAGCATGGAGTCGAGCAGCGATAGCGTGTCGTTCAACCCCGCCCGTTGCTCACCCAGTGAAGCAACCATGCGATTGAAGGTCTCAATCAAGTCCCCAACCTCGTTATGAATGCGCACCGGCAGCGGGAAACGGCTGCTGTCTTCCGGTGCATTCATCAAGGTGGTGGCGCCGCGATGAAGCAGAGCTAACGGCTGCGTAATAGTGCTGCCCATCAGCAGCACCAGCAGCGCCGAAGCTACGACCCAGATAACGCCGAAGACAAGAGTGTCCCGCTGGATTGCCGCCAATTGCTCCGCAGCGGCGCTCTTGTCGAACACCACCCATGCGTAGCCGCGCACCTGGCCGTCCGTAACGATCGCGCTTACGCCTTCCCAACGATTTCCCGGCAATGTAAACACCAGATTGCCGTCGCGCTTTGCCACAGGGATCTGAGCCTTCTCGTCAGGCTCCAAAACCGCCTCGTCCGCATCCCCTTTGCTCGCGTAGAGCATGTTTCCAGCCGAGTCGGTGGCTTTGGCCAATGCAATATTGGGCGACTTGCCGACAGTTTGTACCGCGACGTCAATCCATCCGGGGCTTTCTTTTTCCAGCGCCTCGGCGATCTGTGACGACAGCGCCTCCGATTCGTATGTGAGCCAGAATTGCGCGCGAACGTACACGCGGCTCTCCTGTTGCCGCGTGAGCAACGCGGCGAAGAGGCTGATGGAGAGAATCTCCAGCAACAGCAAGGAGGCCAGCATCTGCCAGCGAATCGATCGAGGCCACCAGCGCATGCGCATGCATCTACTCCCGAAAATTCAAAACAGAATCTAGTCTAGCGAAGTGGATGCGGCAACCGAGTCGCGCACTTCGCCCTGCGGCTTGATTTTAGAGACCAGCGACTCCGCAATCTGCTTCCCGTGAAAGCGCCCGTTTTCGATGAAGATCTCGCTGGTGCGCGAGCCGGCAACAATCACTCCTGCCAGATAAATGCCGGGAACATTGCTCTCCAGTGTCTCGGGATTGCACAGGGGCAATCGGTCGGGGCCCTCGAATCGCACACCAACCTTTTCCAGAAAAGTAAAATCGGGATGGTATCCGGTCATGGCAAAGACAAAATCGTTGGCCAGCGTCACGCGGCCCGTGGGTGTATCCGCCACGACTGCGTCGGGCGTGATCTCCACAACCTGCGTCGAAAAGTATGCCTTGATTTCGCCGTCTTTGATGCGGTTTTCGATGTCCGGCTTGATCCAGTACTTCACGTTTGGCGTCACCTCCGGTCCGCGGTAGATGAGCGTGACGCGCGCTCCACTGCGCCACAGTTCCAGGGCCGCAATTGCAGCGGAATTCTTTCCGCCAATGACTGCCACGTCCATGCCGTAATACGGGTGAGGATCGTGATAGTAGTGGAGAACCTTGCTCAAAGTCTCGCCGGGAATATCCATCCAATTGGGCAGGTCGTAGTAGCCGGTAGAGATGGCCAGCTTGCGTGCTTTGAGTTTCCCCGGCCGCCCGAATCGGTCCACGGTATGCACGGAGAATGCGCCATCGCTCCCGGTCACGCTCTCTACTCGATGGTATTGGTGTACTTCCAGGCGGTAATACGCCGCCACTTGGCGGTAGTACTCCAGCGCCTCGCCTCGCCCCGGCTTTGCATTCGTGCTGGGGAAGGGAATGCCGCCGATCTCAAGTCGCTCCGCCGTGGTGAAGAAGGTCATGTGCGCCGGATAGTGAAAGATGGAATTGCAGAGGCAGCCCTTATCCACCAGCGCCACGCGGAAGCCCGCCTTTTGCGCCTCGATGGCAGTAGCGAGGCCCGTTGGCCCCGCGCCAATAACAAGGAGATCCAGGACAGAATCCCGCAACGCGTCGGTCGGCTGCTCGTTCATATTTCTAGATTAGGCCATGCGGCTGGCGAACTGGCACATGAAGCCAGGACAAACAAAAAAGCTCCAGCCGCAACTGGAGCCTTTCCCGAAATGAGTGATCTGCTTTCTTAAGCCATAGCAGCAGCAGGCTGCAACATCGGTGCTGCGGGCGCGATCACCGGAGCAGGTGCCACGTGCGACGGTGCATGAGCGGTGCGGGTTGTAAGGCGGTGGACAAAGTGATAAGGCGGCCATGGGCCTGAAAGCTGCATCTGGCACTCGCGCATCATCGCGCTGGTAGTAGCAAATTTGTTTTGGTACCGCTCCACGCACTTGTGGTCGATCAGATGAGCAACGTCCAGCATCATCTTGCCGTTATCCATCAGCCGGCAGCTCACTTCCTCGTCGAGTGGAGCGAAGAGCCTGTGCATCTGGAAGCTGACCGCGCGCGCCCGCGTCTGCCGCTCCCGCGCCCGCGAGGCATTCTCTCGCAGACTGCTCAAATACTCGCGACCCACTCCCTCGGCTGCAAGATGCTTTTCAACCTCGCGTCCACAACAATCGTCGACGAAGATCTTCAGGTGCATCTCGGTTTTGCCGCGCAGCTTGTCTATGTTGCCTTGAAACTGACGCTGATTAGAGCGGATGGACTTGCGCAGCGACTCGTCGTCGTTGAAGACGGTGCCAAAGCGGAAGGGAAGAACCGTCGAGTGCTGAAAGCAGTCCGATATCACCCGCGCATGGTCGACGCCCGACTTTTGATTGAAGGTTTCCTCGGGGTTGTGTTCGCTCACGATCACCGCTAGATCGCTAGCCGGGTAGAGGAACACTTGATTGCGACTGACTCCAAAAACCGATTCCAACGCAACCGGCTTGCGATGGCGGGCTAAAGCCGGAAACGCTTGTTTTTCACCGATGCAGTAGGCATACCATGCCATGACGAGACACTCCGTCCGCGTGCGCCGCAACTGTCAGACGCCGCTAGTTGATGAAGCTCTGTGAACCTCGGATAAGTTAAGCGCATTGTGGCTGCAAGGCAGGAACTTGGTTGCGGCCTCCCCAAACAAACCGAATACTAGACCCCTGAAAATACGACTGGCAATACCTCTCTTGGAAAAGATTGGAGTCTTTGCAGATTGTGCAAAGTAATGTTGATTAAAGTGAATTACCTGTTCGCCATATTGAAATTACGAGATGTCTCACGATAAACATCTCAAATGAGGCACTTTGGGCCAGCAATTGCTAATGAGCTTCTGCCGATAGACCGCGTCTCTGGAGGTGCCAACGTTGTTCACCCCCGGTTTTCCACAAAGGCCGGGTGCGCCTGTGCAATCGGTCTCAAGCCGGTGCCTCGGCCAGGCCGCCTCATCGATCCGAAATGGCAAACTCTAGTAGACTCAACGGCAGAATGTCTGCATCTTTCCGCGCCTTTTATCGCACCCCGTCCGCACCTACCGTTATCGCGCTTCTGGCCACGCTTCTTGCGGGAGTAGCCTCAATTTGCCCGCGCGCCTCAGCGCAGGGCACCCACTTATGGCAGCAATCGCAGATGGGGGAGTTTGAAAAGGGCACACCTGACGGGATTTCTATCGAGAGCGATGGTCATCTGCGCCAGGGTCCCGGACTGACCGAACTGCTGACGACTCCGTCAACCTTCGTATGGTCGCTGGCCGTGGACAAGACCGGCCGCATCTTCGCCGGCACCGGCTCGCCGGCATCGGTGCTGCGCCTCGGCAAGAATCCCGGCGACAAGCCCTTCACGCTCTTCGAGACCAGAGACCTCAGCATTCAGGCGCTTCGCTTCGGTCCAGATGGCGCGCTCTATGCAGCAACCGTGCCCGGCGGCAAAGTCTACAAGCTCAATCCCGACGCGACAACCAAACTGGATGAATCCAATGCGCCTGTCGTCTTTGACGCGGCCAGGGCCGACAATGCAGCTGCCGGCGCAGATTCAGGCACCTCGTCTGTGCCAAGCACGCAATCGCACTACATCTGGGATCTGACCTTCGATTCCGCTGGACGGCTCTACATCGCCACGGGCAATCCCGGAGCGGTTTATCGCCTAGATCCAGCCAAGCCCGGCGCTTCGCCTGAGCTGTTTTTCAAAAGCGACGAGGCGCACATCCGCACGCTCGCCTGGGACGCCAAAGGCGACCTCATCGCAGGCTCCGACGGCTCCGGCCTGGTTTACCGCATCGATGTTGAAGGAGCGGGGGCGCAAGGCAAAGGCTACGTGCTATTCGAGGCTCCGCGGCGCGAGATTACATCCGTCGCCATCGGCGCCAATGGAACCATTTACGCAGCCTGCGTGGGTGACAAGAGCCGCAATCCATTGCCCCCATTGCCGGTGCAGGGAATGTCCTCAATCACGATCACGGTGGTTCAGCCGCAGTCTCTGCAAGCCGCCAATGCCAGCGTTTCTGTGCCGGAGGGAACCGAAATCTTTGCCTTGACTGAAGGCCAGGCGCCGCGCGCATTGTGGTCCAGCAAAGACTCGATCGTTTACGCACTCGCCGCCCGGCCTGATGGCCTGCTAGCGCTCAGCGGCAATCGCGGACAGATTTACCGCATCCAGGACGACGGCAGTTATTCGGACATCGCTCACCTGCAAGCGCAGCAGGGCCTGAGCCTGGCCTCAGTACAGGGCACCGAGAGCCTTTACATCGGCGCGGGAAACATCGGCAAAGTGTTCGAGCTGGGCGTATCAGAAACGCACGAATATGCGAGCGACGTTCTCGACGCCCGCGCCTTCGCGCGCTTTGGCCGTGTGGAGATCGAACCAGGCTCATCCGGCTACGATATCCTGACCCGCACCGGCAACGTGGAGCAGCCAGTGCGCGGCTGGAGCGATTGGCAGCCGCTTACGGATGGCTCCGTCGTCTCGCCTCCGGGCCGTTTTCTGCAATGGAAGGCTGTGCTGCACGCGGGCGGCGTGCTGGGCAGCGTTGGCGTCAACTATCTTCCAGTAAACTCCGCGCCCGCGGTTGACGACCTGGTCGTGGTTCCCGGCGCGCGCATCAATCCGCAGACAAACTTCTCGCAGAATCAAAACGTCAGCATCACGTTCCCGTCATCGGGCCAGAACTCAGGGATCTCTTTTGACGCGAACTCTTCGAGCCAGCCTCTTCAAGCTGCCAAGGATCGCACCGCGGTGACGGTTCGCTGGGCTGCGCACGACGACGATGGCGACTCGCTGGTCTATTCGCTTTTCCTGCGCGGCGATGGCGACACCGCGTGGTGGCCGCTAAAAAAGAAGATCAAAGAACTGGCTTACAGCTTTGACGCCACCATGATTCCCGACGGTGGCTACCGTATCAAAGTCGTCGCATCCGATGCGCCTTCGCACTCGCCGGGCGAGGCACTGACGGGCGAAAAGGTCAGCGATCGATTTGTGATCGATACGACGCCGCCAGTCATCAGTAATTTGAAGGCGACAGGCCAGCAGGGAACTTGCGCCGGCCCGAATTGTTCCGCGCCGTTCCTGGTCAGCTTTGATGCGGACGATGCAGCCTCGCCCGTCGCGCGCGCTGAATATTCGCTCGACGCGGGATCATGGCAGGCCATCGATCCGGTGGATAAACTTTCCGACTCGAAGCACGAGCACTACAGCTTCGACTTTGGCCTGCCTAAAGAAGATGTCAAGCCCCAGGAGCATCTCATCACCGTGCGCGTCTATGACCGCTACGAAAATGTGGGAGTGGCCAGGACGATTATTCCCGCACAGTAACGCCAGGCCCCCCCGCGACCAAATCCCCTGGGCCAGCAAATGACGGTGAGCAAATCACGTTGAGCGAATGACGAAGAGCAAAACCCGGAGAGCGAATATCGATGCGATTTGAGCTGTATGTAGCGGCGCGGTACTTGAAGGCCAAACGGCGGCAGGCTGTGGTCGGCGTCGTCACGGCCATCTCCGTCGCCGGAGTCACCGCGGGTGTTGCGGCGCTCATCATCGCGCTCGCCATCACCAACGGCATGCGCCACGACTTGCAGGACAAGCTGATCGGCTCCAGCGCTCACGTGCAGTTGATGCAGGTGGACGGGATGGGCATTTCCGATTGGCAATCGCTCCTTGCTCGGCTGCGCAAAGTTCCGCACGTCGTCGCAGCCTCGCCCGGATTGTTCGAGCAGGTGCTCGTTGCCCGCGGCGCGCGCGATGGCGGCGCGCTCATTGAAGGCATCCTGCCCGACGATGAGCGAACCGTGAGCGATCTGCTTTCGAAAGCCACGCCCGGCGCAGTGCAGGCGCTCGAGCCACAGGTTGCCCCGCAAATCGTTCCGGCAGTCGCCCCGCAACCCGAACCACAACCCGCGCCCACGTCAGCACAAAATTCTGAACTACCTCCGATCATTCTCGGCAGCGACCTGGCCGACACCATTGGCGCCGCAATCGGCGATTCGGTGCTCATCATCAGCCCTCAGGGCGAGATGACGCCGATGGGCGTGATTCCCAAGTACGTGCGCTTCCGGCTCGCCGGAACCTTTCACTCGGGCTTTTATCAATACGACGACCAGATGGGATTCCTGCGCCTCGCCGACGCGCAGCGCCTTTTCGACGAGCCGGATCTTCTGTCGGTCATCAGCTTCAAAGTCGACAATCTCGACAATGCGCCGCAGATTGCCCACGCCATTGAAGCGGCTGCGGGCAACGGTTATATGACGACCAACTGGACGGACAACAATCGCGAGCTCTTTCGTGCCCTGAAGCTCGAACAGATCGTTACATTCATCGTGGTCGCGCTCATCGTAATGGTAGCCGCGCTCAATATTCTCATCGCGCTCACCATGATGGTGATGGAAAAGACGCGCGACATTGCCGTGATGATGAGCTTCGGCGTCGATCCCGGCCAGGTGCGGCGCATCTTTCTTCTTCAGGGCCTTCTCATCAGCGTCGTCGGCACCGTTCTGGGCCTCGCGCTCGGTTATTTAGCCTCGTGGGCCGGCGGCCACTATCACTTCATTCACTTATCCGCCGACGTCTACTCCATCGACACTTTGCCCTTCGCCCCGCGCATCCTAGATGGCGTAATTGTGTCAGTAGTTTCGATCGGAATCTCGCTGCTGGCCACGCTGTATCCGTCGTCGTCGGCCGCGCGAGTGCTGCCGGCGGAAGCGTTGCGCTACGAATAACTTCGGTAGATTTAGCAGGTTTGACAATGTGACACATTTTGTGTCACATTGTATCCATGAAGAGTATCACCCTACGTCAGCTGCGCGATACCAAGCAAGTGAAAACCTGGCTTCGCGCTGGCATACACATCGAGGTCCGCGAGCGCGATGAAATCCTCGGCGATCTGGTACCCAGAACGCCGTCGAAACCTCCGGTAGAATGGCCCGACTTCGAAGCCCGCGCAAAGGCAATCTTCGGCGACCGCGTCCTAACAGCGGTGGATGACCTGATTCGAGACCGTGAAGAGAGTCGTTATTGATCGTCTACGCGGACACGAGTTTTCTGATCGCCGTGTACCTCGAAGACGCGCATTCGCGCGAAACATACAATCGGATGGCGACTCACCCAAGCCTGCCCATCACTCCGTTCGGTCGTGCCGAAGTCGCAAATGCCATTTACAGGCAGGTATTTCTTGAGCGTATTTCAGCGGCGAACGCCAGCGCCGCATGGCAGAACTTCGAGTTTGATTGCCGCTCTGGCATCTTGCACTCTGCTGAGCTTCCCGAAGCTACCTGGGTCGAAGTGATTGAACTTGCCCGCCGCTACTGCCCGACCATGGGCGTCCGCACTTTGGATTCGCTCCACGTCGCATGTGCTTTGACGCTGAAAGCCGAAAAGTTCTGGACCTTCGACGAACGCCAGGCCAAGCTGGCCCAGGCGGTTGGCCTCGACGTAAATCTCTAAACAGCACTCACGCATTCTGATCGGCCTACTGCGGCGTAATAATCCCCCCCAGCGCATGCCGCCTCGGCAGCACAATGCCGCGCTGATCCACCTCAGCCTTTGCGCCCGCCGCGCCAGATTCTGGCAAACGCCGCCGCTCGACCAAAGCGCCCCCGCATGCCGGGCACCAATCCGCTTGCGTCTCTTCGGCAAGCACCGCGTGGCATTGACTGCATATCCGTTCCATTGCTATGAGATTACCGGATTGGCACCGCTCTCGGCATCTGCCGCGGTTCTTCCTCCAACCTCCCGGTAAACTCGATACATGCACCCTCCCCCGCGCCTCATTGCCATCGATGTGGATGGCACGCTGCTACCGACGAATTCCCAGATCATCAGCGAACGAAATGCGCAGACGCTGCGGGCCGCGCAAGCGGCAGGCATCACGGTTGTTATCGCCACTGGCCGCCGTCCGGCTTACACCGTGCCGTTGCTGGCAAATCTCGGCCTTCGAGCGGATACGCCCCTTATCGCGTCCAATGGTGCAGTGCTCTCAACGCTGGGTGGCGGCGTCATTGACAGGTGCCATATGCCGGCTCGAGTCGCGCGCGGCCTTTGCGGAGTGCTTCGCCCGTTTGGATCGGTCGTCTTCACATTTGACCGCCCAGGCCGCGGCGAGTTGATCCTGGAAGATCTTGAAGCGGCGCATGGCCGAATTGCAATGTGGGTTGAGACTAACCGCAACGCGATTGAAGTGGTCAAGCCGCTGGAGTTGGCGCTGGTCGATTGCGACGATCCTGTTCAGGGAATGGCAGCGGGAACGATCAGCGAAATGAGAGAGGCAGAAAAAGCGTTGAAGGCGAGCGAGTGGAGTGCGGAATGTGAAAGCGTGCGAACCGAATACCCCGCGCGCGACATCTCGATCCTCGATCTGCTGCCGCCCGGTGTATCAAAAGGTTGGGCGCTGGAGCGTCTGGCCACGCGCCTGGGCATTGATCGCAAGGAGACCATGGCCATCGGCGACAACTGGAACGATTTGAGTATGCTGGAGTGGGCAGGGCAGCGAATCGTCATGGCAAACGCCGCGGAGGAGTTGCGCACGCTGGCAAAAACCCGCGGATGGAAGCTGGCGCCGTCGAACGATGAAGATGGCGTCGCAATCGTTCTTGAAGCAGAGCTGGCCAAATTGGCTTCGGCAAAAGTGAGCTTGGCTTCGGCATAAATATGACCAGCAAACACCATCGCCGGAATCTGAAGTGCGGAAGAAAATTTTTCGGACGAAGAATGTTTGGCGCGCCCGCAATGATCGCGTCCAGATTGCGCACGTCAGGATTGATCGTTCTGGCATCGATTGCGGCGCTAGCTTGCCTGCCGTCCCTATCCCGCGCCGCCGAGCTAGTGAACCTCAGCGACGGATATGTCCAGCGGTGCGACCATCATGCTCTTGTCGATGGGCGCATCCGGGCTTACCTCAGCGCGGGAGAAGATAACTACATCGACTACAAGCCCGACCAAGTCGCCTCCATCGAGATAACTCCCGATCCGCCCCCAGCCATTTCGTCTGCGCCCGTCACCGCGACCCAAACGCATACAGCGCTCACGCCAGGCGACCTGCGCGAGATGCTCACGAAAGCCGGAGCCGATCACAATCTCGACGTAGATCTGCTGGCCAGCGTGGTCAAAGCCGAGAGCAACGGCAACGCTCGCGCCGTGAGCCACGCAGGCGCACGGGGTCTGATGCAGTTGATGCCGGGAACCGCAGCCGGGCTCGGCGTCAAAGACAGCTTTCAGCCCGACGAGAATGTGCGCGGCGGGTCAACCTACCTCAACGCGCTACTCATTCGCTACAACGACAATCTTTCGAAGGCGCTGGCCGCTTACAACGCCGGCCCTGACGCCGTCGACAAATACCACGGCGTTCCGCCCTATCGCGAGACTCAGGCGTATGTCGCCAGAGTCATTCAAGAATTCAATCGCCGCGTTCTGACCCGCGAGGCCGAGGCCCGCCGCGCCGCAGCCAGCGCGAAAGCCTCAACAGATCAGCCAGCACAAATCCCATAGCTGTGCCAGCCAACTTCTCTGTTCATTCAAAATGCTGCCAGCCATTGACTGCGCCTGGACTGGTTGCCAAATTCCGCGCAGGCTCCCTCACAGGCACGTGAGAATATACGAATAGACTTTGATCGCAAACTGCCTGACGGAGAACGCGTGAAGAAGAGCAGATGGATTCTGGGGCTGGTGCTGTTGATCGCGCTGGCCGCCCTGTTTCTGTGGTCACGAACGCGAATTCACTTCGACTTCCACTTGTTCGCCGCACAGGTTGCACTCGCCGATTGGCGCAAGATCGCCCTCGCTGCCGCCTTCATCTACATTGCATTTGCGTTCCGCGCAGTGCGCTGGGCGCTGCTCATGCGGCACAACAAAAAAGTTCCGCTCTTCTCGCTCCTGGGAACCCAGCTCATGGGTTTCACTGCCATCGCGCTCATAGGCCGTGTCGCCGATCCTGTTCGCCCCTACCTGGTAGCCAGGAAGACCGGCGAGCCACTGAGTTCACAGATTGCGGTCTATATTGTCGAGCGCTTGTTGGACGCCGGTTCAATGGCGTTGATTTTTTCCATTGCCATGATCTGGGTTCCAAGCGACCAGATCCTGAATGCGACCGCGCGCACCGGCGCGCTTGCTCATCTGGCGCCAAACCATCCCCTTCTGGCGGTGTTCGTGGCTCGATACGGAGGTCTTGTCCTCACGCTGCTCGGCACGTTGTTTCTTTTTGCCGTGCGGCTGGCGGGCAACGGTGTAGCCACATTTTTCGAGCGTAGCCTCGGATTGATTTCAAAAAATCTCGGCCGCGCCGCAGCGGACAAGATTCGAATGTTCCACGCCGGCCTTGACACCATGCGTTCCAAGTCCGACTTCGCGTCGGTGGCCGCGCTCTCCATCACCATGTGGGCCATCATCGCCGGGGCATATTTTGAAACCTGCAGCGCCTTTGTCGCCAGCCCGCAGTTGGCTTCGGTTACCCCGGCACAGTGCGTTCTGCTCATGGTTGCCAGCGGAACCGCCAGCATCATTCAGCTTCCCGTTATCGGATGGTTTTCTCAAATCGGACTTGTCGCCGTGGCGCTCACCGCCATCTTCCACGCCAATGCGGAGGCTGCCACCGCCTGTGCCGCCACAATTCTGGTTGCAACATTTCTCAGCGTCGTGCCAGTGGGCCTGATATGGGCCCATATCGATCACGTAAGCCTGCGCAAGGTCACAGTCGAGAGCGAGCACGCCGGGGAAGAGCTGGCCGCAAAAGAGGAAACCGGCGCGGCACCTTAGTGGCGGACTGTCACCCGCCCTCCGGGGATCAGTTTACGTCGCGCAAAAATATTCCCGCGCTCCTCGCCGGACGAGAAGATAGGCAATCAGCACAAACATTACGCTGTGAATCAGAAGCCCATTCATCAAATGAAGCGCGCTAATGACGACATGCGCGGCCATCCACGCCAGCGCCAGCCATCTTGCCCAGTTCCGGCCACGCAGCATGAACGCTCCAGCAACAATCGCCACAGCGCCCAGAACAGTAATCCACACGACCTCGTTCAGCATGAGTCTGTGTGCTCTGAAATCCGCGTAGTGCGCAGCGGTGCTGAGCACGCCCACAACGATATAAAGCCAGCTGAGAATCGTAATCGATATCGGACGTTTCTTTGCCTCGTCAGTTGCCACTCAACTGTCTCCTGTTGCGCATTTACTTCAATTCAGTTCGGGGAGTTGTAGCGGCTGCCCGCTGCGCAGTACCGCTCACCGTTCGAGAATACTGAATCGTCGCCGGCCCCACCGCGCCGCCCGTCATCACCATGCTCATCGCTTGCTCCATGGTCAGGTCTGTCTCAATCACCCGGTCCACCGGAAGTATCTGCAGAAAAGCCGACGTGGGATTGATGGCGTTCGGCACCAGCACTGCTGCCAGCGGCTGCCCAGTTCCGGTGTCGGTCATCGTACGCGTCAGAAATCCAATGCTCTTTTGACCAGTGATCGGGAAATCGATCAGCACTACGCGCTGGCCCGCGTCCTTCTTTGACATCATCGTGTCCAGCAGTTGCCGCACCGATGTGTAGACCTTGGCCACGAAGGGAAGGCGTTCCAGAATCGACTCAAACAGCCCGAATGCCTGCCGGCCGACAACCAGCGAAGTGATCCGCCCCACGACATAAAGCACAACCAGCGTCAGCAAAATGGCCAGCACCGGCTGAATCCATGGATGGCGGGACCACGCGTCAGGAAGATAAACCGCCAGCAAATGCACAGCGGGCAAGCCCGCTTTAGCCAGCTCGTCCAGCAGGAAGCTGAAGATCAGGTAAGTAACGAAAAGCGGGCCGACGGTGATAATGCCGGCGAGAATACTTCGCTGCACGCTGCGCAGCGCGCGGGTCGCATGTGCCTTCACTCGACTTTCCTCATTTCGAGCATACGCCGGCCAGCGCCCGGCGCGGAATTCCCCCTGGCCGTACAAAATGACAGTTCCAAACCGACGCTAAATGAGCTATATATGAGGACTGCCTCATGCAAAGACAGAAGGATGCCATGAACGAACCTGAGCCCATCGAATCCCCCATCGAATCCATTGACCGGCAATATATGTCTGATCGGGAGCGCGTGTCTGACCGGCTACGCATGCCTGATCGGGAACGAATTTCTGATCGCGGGTACATGCCAGATCGGGAACTTATGTCTGACCGGCTACGCATCCCAGACCGGCTACGCGTGTCCGACGGGGAACCATTTGCTACCAGATCCACCGCGCAGCAGTCACGAGCCCTTGGTTCGCCGTTGCCCATGGGATCCGGCCGGCTTCCCACTGGTCCCGCCGGCGCAGGAAGTCGCGCTCAATCCAACCCTCCCGGCCGCGCGCTTCCCGCATCAACGAGTCCAGTATCAAGAAGTCCTGGCTCAACAAGTGCGGAAGAGCCCTCCGGCGTGCAGCGCGCAATGAATGCATTTCGCACAGTGATGCCCGTGGTGCAACGCCTGCTGCCGTTGCTCGAAGGAAATGTTCTCACGGCAATCTCGAATGTTCTCACGCCGCGCCCGCCAGCGCCCACGCCCGCGCCCAAGATCGATCTGGCGCCAATCGAGAACGGCCTGACCGAGCTTCAGACGCAGCATCGCGGCCTGCGCGATCAGGTCGTCGAGCAGAATGCCACGCTCAAGCGCGTTGAAGATCAATTAGAATTCGTCCGCGAAGCCACCGACCGCAACACTCTGGAACAGCAGGAGCTTCTGGAGGATTTGAAGCTCTTCAGCCGCAAGGTCAAGATATTCGCCGCAATAGGAATCGGCATGTTAGTGATTGGTATTGTTCTCAACCTGCTTCTGTTCCTGCACATTCAGCGCGTTCTGCCTTAGAAGAAAGCAGCATCTCCGAGAGCAAGCAGGCGTGAGGAATTCGCGCCTGTTTGCCTTTTAGTGTGTGCATGGCTCTAAAACCGGGTTATGTGGTCATGCCCGAGATTTCTTCCATGTAGATTCCTGCGCGCGCCGCCGCCAGACATGCGATCAGACCGCCAAACACCGGAGGCCCATACGGCGGGTAGAAGCTTCGCTTCGTTTGAAGAACGTATTGGCGAACGACGCCTGTCGCCAGTGATTGCACCAGTGATAGAACCCCGCGCGCAATGGCGAGGTCGGAGCCTTTCCGGATATCCTGCACCAGAAAATAGAGGTTCAACCCGGTGATCGCCAGATCGGTGATCTGTTTGCGCGTGGCGCCGGCTTGATTCGGATTGTCCGGGTAGCGGCTCTCATCCGCGGCGGGCAGTAAGACGAGGCCAATAAACAATCCGTGCGCCGCAAGCACGGGAATGAGAACCTCCATCAACAAATCAACAGTCCCGGCGTTGCTCGATTCCTGGGCGACAATGGCCTGGCACATCGCAGCGCCGATTGAAGTAGCTAATGAGGCTTTGCTGACCATGCTCGAAAACTCCTTCACCGAGCCGCCCATTCCCGGCATGGGTACGCCCTTGTCGCCCAGCGCGGTGCAGAACGCTTCGAAGCCCTGAAAAACGACACCCAGCAGGATGAAGGAATTGGCGGCGATTGCCGCATTTTTTGCCTTGGCCGAAACCGTTGCCTGACCCGCACCCGAAGCGAGCGCGGTTCTCACCAGATGTGCTTCGGTGCGTCCGGTTGCATTGCTGGCCAGCAATTGCGGATGAGGCGTCTCCATCTCGTTTTCCGTGATCATCTCCTGCCCGGTGGCGACGGACTGGATCGCCGCGATCAGGCACAGGACATCGAGCGCGCTCAGGTTGTTTCCAGTCAGCCCGTGATAAAAGCCGTTCACGAAAGGAATTTGAATGGTAGTGTCGAACCAATCGACAATCAGCTCCGGATGAGCCCAAAGCGCTTTTAGCACGTCTCCCAATTCCGTGGCCACGTCCTCAATGATCTGGATGATGGCGTCGAGCTTTTTCAGTAGCAGGTCGAGGACCGGCTGGAAAGTCGATGCGCCGAATCCGTCGGCATTGCCCACCATGCCTACAACTAGGTCTGACAGATCCTGGATCGAGATCGGTAGGCTGACCGCCACCAGCGCGAGCTTGCGCATGGCGGTTGCCTGAGCGTCTTGAAAGTCGGGGATCGGCACGGGCATGGGATTGAGCGAGACTTTGAAGAACTTATCGCGCAGCTTGTCCATCATCCATGTCGCCTGCGGCAGCACGCTCACATCGCCAAAAGAGAAAAGATCGGGCAGCGATGGCAGGCTCGATGCCTGTAGGCCGAAGCCCGAAGTGGCACGCTTACTCGAGCGGAAGCTGTTGAGGGTTCCCCGCAGATCCTCGAGCTTGCTTACGATGGCCTTTGCGCCGATGCTAGGGTCGGGAATCAATTTTGGAATGGCACGGGCGCCGTCGTACATCAGGTTCTTCAGCGCCGTGCGGCGTGCCTTGATCTTGCCCCAATCGAAGAGGAATCCTAGTTGTTCCAGGATCCAATTGACGGCCATTCCCAGCACAAAGCCGGCGGCGTCCAGCAAAATTGAAACCGCGTCCATCACGCGTTCGATAGTGTCGAGCACCGCGCTCACGACAAAATCGATGCCTTCGAAAACAATGTGAAGGGTCTGGCTCACGGCATCGAATACAGCCCCAGCTACGGAGACCACGCCGCCCCACACCGATGTCGCCAGGTCGCTCAAGGCATCCCATGCATCGGAAAGAAAACCGAACTGCATCGGATCGCCCGGCTTCATCACCCGGAGGCTTGCCAGCTCGATGGCCGTCTGCTCGCGTGTGAGTTCGGTGAAATGAAATACGCCGTCGTTCACGCGAAACGTCCAGCAACAATCGGGGTGGTACTTCACCCGGTTGGCAGGGGCGCCCGGCATACCGGTTTTCGGCACCCAATACGCCTGCAAATCGCTCTTGAGAGCCGGCACGCCTTCAATTAACGCGTGCCCGCTGTTTCCGTTCTCCTTCTCATACGACATCAACTTGTGCACACCTTCGACCGCCATGTCCACGTTCTGAGGCTTCTGCATCAACTTCTTCCCACTTCTTGGGTCGGTCGCGGAGGTCAGCTTCTCCGGCGTTACTTCGATAAAGAAGTTCTCCACCTTCTCGTTCAGTTCGAACTTCAACCGGCCTTGTTTGAAACGCGGCGAATCCACGTAGAGAGTGGGGAAGCTGAGCCGGTCCTCGAGAAGTACATTGATCCAGACGATGCCGTTTGTGTCGGTAGTCGTGGTCGTCGGTCGATGCGTCGACAAAGCCACATGGCGAGGGCTCACGATTCCCTGCGAATCCATCTGGTCCACAACCGCCGCGGTGGGCGCCGAGACCGTCAATTGAACCGTTTCACCGCCCTGAGGCACCCCTCCCGCCGTCACATTGATTCCGACCCGGTAACTGGCGGTGTCGAGCATCTGCTCGTCGCTGGACGGGATGCGGATGTAATCCGACTCCCACTCTCCGTTCTCGCCGCGGGTCAGAATTTCGAATCCTGTATTCGGCTTGCTGATCAGCAGGGTCGCTTCGGGGCGATCGAAAATATCGACGCTGGCGCAGCCGCGATCGACCGGCACCAGCTCCTCCCACGATCCGTTGGGCTTGCGCGCCGTCGACCAGATCTCGATCATCCCCTGGTGCTTCGACTCGCGCGCCAGCAGGAAAATCTCCAGCCTCCCCGCGCTTTCGTCCCATGTGCCCAGCGCATAAAAATAGATATCCTGAATGCTGAGCGGCTTTCCAAACTGGTTCAGCGTTTCGCCAAAGGCCTCCACGAGATTCGGGACGATTTCGATGTTGCTCTGGCCATTCTCGACGGTTGACTTGATCCCCCATCCAGGCAGCGATGTGCTGTGTGGACTGGCCCACGAAGGCGGCGCGGCGCTTTGCGGATCGTAGGTCCCTTTGACGCTCGTCACACCTGTCCTCGGATCGAAGATCAGCACTTCAACCTGTCCGGCAACAGGCTCGTGGACATAGCAGCACCCATACGGCCTGATTTGGGGGTTATTGCCGGTGGATGCCAGGCTTCCCTGGATCTCGGCCGAAGGGGTCACTTCGTGAACCGACGATTGTCCCAGAATGACTCTCTCCACAACACGGAACTCCATCTGTATGTGGGGCTTTGGAGTATCGAGGACGAAGGTCATGGCCACGATATAGCCCGATTCATACCAGACGACGCAGCGGTAATAACCATCGCCGGCGCCCTTCAGAGGGAAAATCTGAACGGGATTATTTGGGCCTTCATCCATCCCGGCCTGCGGCAACGCGAAGGCATTGGCCTCGATGGGATATTTGAAACGCCGCTTCATATCTCCCATATCGAACCGCCGATTCGCGGACGGGTCCCTCAAGCCCGCGGTTCGGGGAATGTACCTTGTGTTTCCCGACAGTTGGCCGACGACCAGTGGCGACATCCAATTTGTCGGGTCCTCTAATTGGAACGGGCCGAGCCCCTTCGGTCCCATGATGGGCGCCATCCACAAGCCATTCGGGCTGTAGAGATAGAACCACCCCTTCTCTCCGTTGTTAGCGGGTGTCCAAGCCACACCGGTCGGCAAATGATTTACGGTGCAGCCGCTGGGATCGCAGGCAAAATTCATATCCTGATAGGATTGAAGTTGAAGCTGATATTGATCGACGTCCCAACCAGTGATTCCATCGGGATCGGGAAAAATCCGGCTCACCGTGTTCGCGGCGTCGGGGCCCGACAAATAGGGATTGCCGCCATAGAAGGTGAAGAACTGCAGGCTCCCATCACTCGCCACCAACGGAACCTGCGAGCGAGACGTCCGCGTCACAAAGGTATAGCCACGCTTCTCGATGTCATCCTTGGAAGGTCCCCACGGCCGTCCCGGCGTGTAGTCTTCCATGAATTCGCTTGTGATCCTTACCTCCGTAGGCGCGGCGCCTTTGCCAGGCGCCTGTCCTGGAGCAGGAGACGACTGCGCGCCAGGCAGGAGCGTCGCGCGAAGCGCTTCAGAAACCAGGTCACGCGTCAAAACTGGAGTGGTCGCCGCGGCGGCGCCCATCTGAACAAACTCTCTTCTGTCCATTCCGGCTTCATCCTTTCAAGGGCACTCGAATGCATTTCAATGTTGAAGAATTGAAGGGCAGCGAATCGAAGGCCTCGCTTGCAATCTTCGGCGGGATCAGACCTGTTGCATGTTCAGATCAAGATGTTTTCGATGAAGGATGAAGTGGGGACCGAGGAATACGACAAATACAACATCGCTGACCCCGTTTGTCAATGTGGAATTCCGCTGAACTGGCGCCGCTCTGCTACGGGAGAAAGAAAGCGGCGTCAGCGTGTTGATCGCCTGCTTTGTTCTGAACCTAATATTGTTCCTGCGCATTGAGCGCGTTCTGCCCTGAAGCTGCGCGAGCGCATTTCTCCTTCTGCCGCGCGCCGAAGCCCGAAAGCAAAGGCGGCGATTTCATTAAGAAATCGCCGCCCTGAACGAAAAAATAAAATGACTATATCCGAAGGAGAAATGCCCTAAAGCTCCAGAACAGTGTCCTCAATCGCCAGCCTGACATTGCCGTCAGACTTTGCCAGTCGCCGCACCGCTTCGGGCTTGTCCACTTTGGCTCTCAGCATCACCAGCGCCACCGGCACGCTGCGCCCCGCGCTCTTGATCGTATCCACTGCGGTCGCCCGGTCAATATTGCAAGCCGACATCAGAATGCGAATTCCGCGCTCCACCAACTTTGAGTTCTGCATGTGCACGTTCACCATCAGGTTCTCGTACACATAGCCCAGCCGCGTCATTGCGCCCGTCGTAATCATGTTCAGGATCATCTTTTGCGCGGAGCCGGCCTTCATGCGCGTGGATCCAGAAACCACTTCGGGCCCGACATCGGCCACCACAACAATGTCCGCTGCTGCCGACAACGGCGATCCCTGGTTGCAAGTCACAGCGGCGGTGTGCGCTCCGCGGGCGCGGGCGTAAGCCACGGCCGCTACTACATAGGGCGTGCGACCCGAGGCCGATACGCCGACCACCACATCCTTGCGCGTAGGTCGCCGCCGAGCGATGTCCCGCTGGCCCAGATCCTCGGAGTCTTCGTTTACTTCGACTGCAGACGCCAGCGCTTTCGGTCCGCCAGCCATGATGTACTGCACCTGGCCCGGCGCGCTTGAATAGGTGGGAGGACACTCCGACGAATCCAGCGCCGCAATCCGCCCGCTGGAACCGGCGCCAACATAGATCAGCCGGCCGCCATCGCGCAGGCTGCGCGCAACCTGGTCGATCACCTGAGCGATCTCGGGGATAGATTTCTTTACCGCCGCCGCGATCTTCGCATCCTCGTGGTTGATGATGCGTGCAATCTCCAGCGCGGATTTTGTGTCGAGTCCCTGAGAAGCCTCGTTCTGGCTCTCGGTGGTTAGTTGCTGAAGCAGGTCGGCCTGGTCGTTATTGTTGTCCCTTGTTCGGGAGCCGGCCATTTCCTGCAACGTTGTGATCGGTAACATCGAATATGACCCCAGCATTGATTGTATCTATAAAACCGCGCAAGCCCGTACACAAATTTAGTCAGTCCGTAGCCGCTTCAGTAACCGCCAGGCCTTACTTTTGGAGGGCTTCGCGGACCGCGTCGTGAAAGGCCGGCCTTACCTCGCGGATCATCTGATTCTTTCGATTGGGCCAGGTGCGATTGGTTAGCAGGACTATAGCAACACCGGCTTCCAAATCGATCCAAAATGAACATCCGCTGAAACCCAAGTGCCCAACCGAATGGGCCGAAAAAAGCTTCCCCGCGGACGAATTCGCCGACGGCGTATCCCACCCCAATGCACGTGAGCTGCCCTCCGGCGGTTGTCGCTGGGTAAATTGTTTCAGCACGTTCGGATCGAACAAACGGTGCGCTCTGTCAGGCACATTGTCTGCATTTGGGCCTGTGTTTGTATTAATAACTGCATCCGCAAAATGCAGAAGATCCGCAATATTGGAGAAGATCCCGGCGTGTCCGGCCACGCCCCCCAGCACCCATGCGTTCTCATCCTGCGCCTCGCCCTGAATCAGGCGATGGCGAAACCATGTGTCTTCTTCCGTTGGCGGAATCGACCTCCGCAGCGCCGGGGCGGGGCAGAAGCCAGTGGCACCCATCCCCAGCGGCCCATAGACCTCACGCCTCAACCACGAATCCAGGGGCTCGCGCATCCTGACTTCCAGCGCTTTGCCGAGCAGGATGAATCCCGGATCGGAATACTCAGCCCGCGCCCCCGGTTCAGCCTCCAGCGGCAACTCCAGACAAGCCTGAAAAAGCGCCTCCGGCGTCGTTGCCTCCCGAAACAGCTCAACGTACCCCGGCAAGCCCGAATTGTGCGCTAGCAAATGCCTCAGAGTCACACGGCGTGCCGGATCTCGAGCAAAGCGGCCGGCAACAAATCCCGGCAGCAGGTCGCCAAGTGGCGTTTCAAGGTCGACCTCTCCCCGCTTAACCAGCAACATTGCCGCAGCCGTTGTGGCCACAACCTTGGTGATGCTGGCCACGTCATAAACCGTTTCCGCAGTCACCGGCGGCGAAGCCGGATCGTACGTAAATCGTCCCAAACCGTCCTTAACCACGACTTCGGCGGCAGCTTCGCCTGCCACTTCGCCGCCGGCCAGCACGCCAATTGCGCACCCAGGGAAGGCCCGCGCCGCGATCGCCTCTTCCAAAACGCGATATGCCGCGGCAAAGCGTCCGGATTCCCGGCCACGACCTGAGTTGGAAAATTGGGCTGGCGATGTCATCGCTATCTCGCATAGTAACCCGCACACAGCCTTCCAACCGCGAACCAGACACTTTTCATTCGCGGGCAGGGCAGAAGAGGCTATCCTTGTCTGCGGGAGTTTCGTCTATCCATCAGGGTGCAGGTCAGCCTCGAATTTCAGCGGCGAATATAAGGAGTGCGGCATGTCCTCGGCGCTTAAGCTGCGTTCGACAGCGATTCTGGCGGGCCTTGTCGCCGCAGGCCTTATCTCGGCGGGCCCGACTCTCTGCTCCGCACAGACCGCCGCCTCACCTCAACCCGCTGCCAGCGCACCCGCGCCAGCTGCCGCGCAACCCGCCGCTCCAACTGATGCCGCTCCACAGGCTACGCCAGACACCGAGCCGGTCAGCCTTACAAACACCACCCCCGCGAAGAAGATTTACACCGTGCCCGCCGGAACCAAGGTTTTGCTGGAACTGCGCAGCGCCGTCGATACCAAGACGGCCAAGCCCGGCGACGGCGTATACCTCTCGTCAACTTTCCCAGTCGTCGTCGGCAACCGTGTCATGATCCCCAACGGCGTCTACGTGCAGGGCACGGTCGACCGCGTGCAGCGCGGCGGCCTCCGGGCCAAGGCACAGCTCGACATGCACTTCACCTCCATCATCTTCCCCAACGGCAGTGTGGTTGAGATTCCCGGCGTCGTCGACAGCGTGCCCGGCTCAAGAGATCAGAAGGTGGTGAACGGCGGGGAGGGAACCATTCAGCAGAACGGCGACAAGGGCCGCAACGCCGGCCGGGCAGCCGAAATCGCCCTGCCAACCGGTGGAGGGGTGGGCACAATAGGCGGCGCCGCCTCAGGTCATCCCATTGAGGGTGGTCTCGCCGGACTTGGCGCCGGACTCGCCACAGTGGGCATCGTTTCGCTCTTCACGCGCAATGCCGATCTCTTCATTCCCCGCGGCACGCAGGTCGAAATGGTTCTGCAACGCCCCCTGTTGCTTGAAGAAGCGAATCTTTCAGTTGGCTCCGATCCTGGAACCGCACCCGAACTGGTTCCGGCAGCCAGTCAGCCAAGACCGATAACGAGCCATCGCCCGCGCATCATGTGCCCGCCCGGAAGCCTCGGCTGCGAATGAGGCAAGGGGCTCAGCCGCGCTCCGCCCGCCTGGGCGCGGAATTAGCCCCAGATTGCAGACTCGGATCCCAGACTCGGATTCCTTCTAGTTCGTATCCCTGAATGAGTATTGATTGCGCGGTATCCAGCGCAGCTAAGGTAGCCGCCGCTATGTCGCCCAATCGTTGCCGAACAGGTTAGGAAACAGGAATCACGATTGGCCGCGCAACACGCCATTCCTTGCCGCCCAGCTTGAACATCGCAGGCTTCACGGCGTCCGGCATTCTGTTCAGGGCAGTCTGTACCGAGGCCGGTGCATGCACCTTCGCCAGCGGCTTTGCACTTGAGAAGTGCACATCGACGGCATTCGTAACGGAATCGGTTGCAGGTTGGCCGATATGGGCAGCCAACAGGGCAGCGTTGGCTTGAATTGCGTCGCTCGATGCGGCGACAGTCTCATTGGGCGCATTCACCAGCGCCAGCGTGAAACCAGTAGCCGCGCCCGCAGACACGCCGATAGCGACGCCAATGAAGGACAATATAAACCGCGAGAGCCAAAATGGCGAGGACGCCGAAAGCCTCGATCCTGATACGAAGGCATCTTGGGGGGATTCGCTGTGGGAAACCGTAGTCCTCCGTGGGAGGGAGCTATTAAAGGATTTTCGGTGGGGTCCGGGTACTTCAGTCATTGAACTATTTCCGCAGGTACCCATCAATGCCCCTAAAGGGTCATTACTAAATTGTTATGCGCTGTTGTCCGCAAGGACAGCTCGCCGCCGCAATCGCCACGATCGCAGGGTGCCCGCGGCGCATGTTCGCGTTCCACCCTCCAGCGACAGTGTTGTGCTTTCCCTTTTGGTTCGTATCCTTTACTTCACGGATGCGACGCAAGTGCAAGACGGCGCAGTTCCGAGTATTCTGGATTCAAATGAATACCGGTTTTATTCCCAATCAAGATCCCGATTCCGTCACCGACTCCGACTCCAAAGCTGCTGCGACAGAGCAGTCTGCTGGTCCCTCGCCAGTTTCGGCGCAGCCATCCCCGGCACCAGAATCAACCGGCATCCTGCTCTGGGTTCGCGATCTGGTCATCTCCGCCGTGGCTGCGGCCCTCATTATTCTGTTTCTCTATCAGCCAGTGCGCGTCGAGGGCACCAGCATGTTGCCGCGACTCGAAGACAGCGACCGCCTCTTCATCAACAAGTTCGTTTACCACGTCTCGGCCATTGACGGCGGCGACGTGGTTGTCTTCCACTATCCGCGCGATCCTGAAAAGAGCTATATCAAGCGTGTAATCGCATTGCCCGGCGACGATCTCCGCGTCGATCAAGGCCACGTGTTCGTCAACGGAAAACTCATCAGCGAGCCATACGTTCCGCCCGAGTACCAGGACGATCGCTCCGTGGCCGAAATGACGCTGCCGCCGCATGAGTACTACGTGATGGGCGATCATCGCTCCATCTCATCCGACAGCCGCGACTTCGGCCCCGTCGAGCGCTCCCTAATCTACGGCAAGGCAGTCTTCGTCTACTGGCCCACCCGCGACGCCGGCGTAGTCCACTAAAAAGCGTGCATAACTCCACGGCGTTTTTGTAGCGCCGGCCTCCTGGCCGGCTGTCGTGCGGGACTCTGGCCCGCACCCGTGGAAAACCCGGCCAAATCAATCCCGATAAACCTGCTAAAATCGATTGAATCCACTCCTCGGAGAGGCAATGCAGGCCATTCTCGCGCTCGAAGACGGGCGCATCTTCCGCGGCCACGGCCATGGACACCTGGGCGAAAGCCAGGGCGAGGTCGTTTTTAATACCTCTCTCACCGGTTATCAGGAAATTGCCACCGATCCCTCCTACGCCGGCCAGATCGTCGTCCTCACCAACCCACAAATCGGCAACTACGGCACCAATCGCGCCGATAATGAGGCCGCGCGTCCCTACATTGAGGGCCTGATCGTCCGCGAATTCTCGGCCATCAGCTCCAACTGGCGCTCCGAGCAGGTCACCGACGAATACATGGAGCGCTACGCCGTTCCAGTCCTCGCCGAAATCGACACCCGCGCCCTCGTCCGCCACCTGCGCGATCGCGGAGTCATGCGCGGCGTCATCTCTACAACTGAATCAAACCCCGACGTGCTCGTTGCCAAGGCGAGAAGCATTCGCAAAATGGATGGCACCGATCTGGCCAAAGTCGTTTCAACCAAAACCAGCTACCAGTTCGACGCCTCCGATCCGCGCAACCAGACGGGGGAGCTACTCCTGTCCGAGGGGTTCATCCACGAGCCTCAGGGCGAGAAGAAAATCCTGAATGTAGTAGCTTATGATTTCGGCATTAAGCAAAACATTCTGCGCATGTTAACGCGCGACGGATGCCGTGTTACGGTTGTCCCTGCCGAGACTTCCGCCGAAGACGTGCTGGCGCTAAAGCCTGACGGCGTCTTCCTCTCGAACGGCCCCGGCGATCCCGAGCCGGTCGACTATGCCGTCCGTGCTATCCGGAATATGCTGGGCCGCGTGCCGGTTTTTGGAATCTGCCTGGGCCATCAACTCTGCGGCCTGGCGCTCGGCGGCCGCACCTACAAGCTCAAGTTCGGCCATCACGGCGGCAATCATCCTGTGCGCAACAATGCAACAGGGAAGATTGAGATCACCGCGCACAACCACAACTTCGCCGTCGATCCCGACTCCATCAACGCCAACGAAGTCGAGCTGACCCACGTCGATCTGAACGACCAGACGCTCGAAGGCTTGCGCCACAAAACGCTGCCGCTCTTCAGCGTGCAATACCACCCTGAAGCCGCGCCCGGCCCGCACGATTCGCATTACCTGTTCCGCGATTTTCGCCAGATGATGGAGGAATGGAAGGGATGAAGAGTAAAGAAGTTTTGAAAGGGCACGACTTCAGTCGCGCCACCAATAAGCGCTACAGACCACAGCGGGGCTTTCGGCTCCGCTGTTTTTTGGACGGCGAATTTGCGTCGGTCTTGCGATCAGAATTTTTGAAGGGGCCGGACTTTAGGTGAAGGGTACGGGCTTTAGCCCGTACATTAAGTCAGCAGTAAAAGCGGGGCTTTAGCCCCTGAGGGAGTAGGATGCGACCAACCAGAGAGACAACGCGGAACAACGACGCTGCTTACTTCGTCTCCACTCAGATGGCAGGCCGCAAACCTTTCTTTCGCCATGTGCGCTGGGCGCGCTTAATGCTTGACGTTTTGAGACATTATGACGGAACCGGTTACGCACTCCACGCCTTTGTCATCATGCCAGATCACCTGCATCTGCTCATCACTCCATCCGAGTCGGTTGAAAAATCTGTTCAACTGTTCAAAGGCGGCTTCTCCTTCCGGGCCAAACGAGAGCTGGAATGGAACGGAGAAATCTGGCAGTCAGGATTTACCGATCACCGAATTCGAGATGAAGAGGATTGGAAGAGGCACCTGGAGTACATTCAGACAAATCCCATCGAGGCTCGGCTCTGTGAGGATTCGATTCCTTACGAATTCATCGGGCTGCCTAGCATTGAATTCCCTCGGAGGCTAAAGCCCGAGAGCATTGGCGACCGTGACGTACAGGCTGAAGCCCGTACCCTTCAAACCCGACACACACCATAGCTAGGAAACAAGTCAAACAAATGCCGCGCAGAAATGACATTCAGAAAATCCTCGTAATCGGCTCCGGCCCCATCGTCATCGGCCAATCCGCCGAGTTCGACTACTCCGGCACGCAGGCCTGCAAAGCCCTCAAGCAGGAGGGCTACGAAGTCGTGCTGGTCAACTCGAACCCGGCCACCATCATGACCGATCCCGAGCTTGCCGATCGCACTTACATCGAGCCGCTGACTCACGAATATGTAGAAGAAATCATCCGCATTGAGTCCGAAATGCTCGCAGCGAACCCGAACTCCGGCAAGTTCGCTCTGCTTCCGACCGTCGGCGGCCAGACTGCACTCAATCTCGCCGTCGATCTCGCCGACACCGGAGTTCTCGATCGCTATAACGTCGAGCTGATCGGCGCCAAGCTCGAAGCAATCAAAAAAGCCGAAGACCGTCTGCTCTTCAAGGATGCGATGATCAGGATCGGCTTGGATGTGCCGCGTTCAGCACTGATCAACAACCTGCGCGACGGGCTCGACTTCGCCACCAAGCTCGGATTTCCCGTTCTCATTCGCCCGAGCTTCACCCTCGGCGGCACCGGCGGCGGCATCGCCTACAACCGCGAAGAATTGATGGAAATTCTTGCCCGCGGCCTCGATCTCTCGCCGGTCCACGAGTGCCTGCTTGAAGAAAGCGTGCTCGGCTGGAAGGAGTTCGAGCTCGAGGTGATGCGCGACCTCGCCGACAACGTCATCATCATTTGCTCCATTGAAAATTTTGACCCCATGGGCGTTCACACCGGCGACTCCATCACCGTTGCGCCCGCGCAAACACTCACCGACCGCGAGTACCAGAAGATGCGCGACGCGGCCATCGCCGTCATGCGTGAGATCGGCGTTGAAACCGGCGGATCGAATGTGCAATTTGCCGTCAACCCGCTCGACGGCCGCATGACCGTGATCGAAATGAACCCCCGCGTCTCGCGTTCCTCGGCGCTCGCGTCCAAGGCCACGGGATTCCCAATCGCCAAAATTGCCGCGAAGCTCGCCGTCGGCTACACGCTCGACGAAATCCCCAACGACATCACGCGCAAGACTCCGGCCTGCTTCGAGCCGACCATCGACTACGTCGTCGTCAAAATTCCCAAGTGGCAGTTTGAAAAGTTTCCCGGCGCCGACGAAACGCTAGGGCCCCAGATGAAATCCGTCGGCGAAGTGATGGCCATCGGCCGCACCTTCAAAGAATCCCTGATGAAGGCCTGGCGCGCGCTTGAAACCGGCAAAAAGACCGGCGCCGAAATCCTGGAGCCGCGCCGCCTGACGCAGATGCTCGTCACGCCGCGGCCGGGGCGCCTCGAATACATCCGCTACGCCTTCGAACGCGGCCTGAGCGTGCGTGAAGTCGCGCGCCTCACCAAAATGGACCCGTGGTTTCTCCATCAGATTCGCGAGATTACCGTCGCGCAGATGGCGATCGCGCATACAACTCCAGCAGAAATCAGCTCGGAAGACTTGCGACAGCTCAAGCGCCTTGGTCTCAGCGACGAACGCATCGCCACGGAATGGAAGCTCGCCGGCAACGCGGGCGTGCAGCAGGTGAGGGAACTGCGCGAAGGGCAGGGAATCCGCCCCGTCTTCAAGCTTGTGGACACCTGCGCCGCCGAATTCGAATCCATGACGCCGTATCTCTACTCGACCTACGAAGAAGAGGACGAGGCGCCGCCGACTTCCAAGCCGAAGATCATCATTCTTGGCTCCGGCCCCAATCGCATCGGCCAGGGCATCGAGTTCGACTACTGCTGCTGCCACGCAGCCTTCGCGCTCAAAGACCATGGCTACGAGACGATCATGGTCAACTGCAACCCTGAGACCGTCTCCACCGACTACGACACCAGCGACCGTCTCTACTTTGAACCGCTGGTTTTGGAAGACGTGCTGGCCGTCTACAACCATGAGGCGCAGTCCGGCGCGAAGATCGGGATGATCGTGCAGTTCGGCGGGCAAACGCCGCTCAATCTTGCGCAGCGCCTCCGAGCAGCCGGCGTGCCCATCATTGGAACGTCGCCCGAATCGATTGACCTCGCCGAAGACCGCGAGCAATTCGGCAAGCTGCTCGAGGATCTGAACATTCCGCAGCCACGCGGCGGCACCGCGACCAGCGTTGAGCAGGCTCTCGCAGTCGGCGAACAAATCGGCTATCCGGTTCTCGTCCGTCCCAGCTATGTGCTCGGCGGCCGCGCCATGGTCATCGCCTATGACGCAGACGCCGTCAGCCGCTACATGCGCCAGGCGGTCGAATATTCTCAAGATCGCCCAGTCCTCATTGATCACTTTCTCCAGAACGCCATCGAAGTAGACGTTGACGCGCTCTGCGATTCGAAAGACGTCATCATCGCAGGCATTATGCAGCATATCGAGGAGGCCGGCATTCACTCCGGCGACTCCTCCTGTGTTCTGCCCGCCGTCGGCATCAGCGAGTCGACGCTAGAAACCCTCCGCACCTACACGCGCAAGCTGGCCCTCGCGCTCAAAGTCGTCGGCCTCGTCAATTTGCAATTCGCCATTCAGCGCGACGATCAAGGCAATGACCACGTCTACGTCATCGAGGTAAATCCGCGCGCCTCGCGCACCGTTCCTTACGTCTCCAAAGCCACCGGCATTCCGCTGGCCAAAATCGCCGCGCGCCTCATGACTGGACGCACGCTGAGCGAGCTATTACCGAGCGAACTCAAATCCGGCAAAGATCTCGGAACCGGCGCTTACTTCTACGTGAAGTCGCCCGTCTTTCCATGGTCAAAATTCTCCGGCGTCGACACAGTTCTCGGCCCCGAAATGAAATCAACTGGCGAAGTAATGGGCGTCGCCGCTACATTCGGCGAAGCATTCGCTAAAGCGCAGCTCTCAGCCGGACAATTGCTGCCCACCGGCGGCACAGTTTTCTTTACCGTGAACGATCACGACAAGACGGCCGTTATTCCGCTGGCGCGCCGCTACGTCGATCTCGGCTTCAAAATCGTCGCCACCGAAGGCACCGCCAATGTGCTCGAAGGCGCGGGCCTCATCGTCGAACGCATTTTCAAAGTGGACGAGGGCCGCCCCAATGCCGTCGATCTCATTAAGGAAGGCCGCATTCAGCTCATCGTAAACACTCCGCGCGGCCAGGATGCGATCTTCGACGAGAAGGCCATTCGCCGCGCCGCAGTCCTTGCACGCGTTCCCACCATCACCACGCTGGCCGCCGCCCAGGCCGCGGCAGATGGCATCGCCTCCATGCAGAAACATTCCGTCAACGTATACGCGTTGCAGGCGCTGCACTCAGCCAACGGGCGATCCCCCTTCACGAGCTCGCCTAGGAGAGTTACGAATGAATATCCCGAACGATCCAAAGCTTAATATGCTGCTCCAAACGCTGCATACCGAAAGCGCGGGCCAACAAGAGGAGATCGATGCCTATTTTCGTCGCCGCATCGCCGAGGGCAGTTTGAGTTGGAATGGGCTCGATGCGCAATCGACGGAGTTCTTTCGGGACAAGATCGTCGCGCTTGAAGATGAGAAAGCCTCCTATTGCTACCTCCTTTGCCGCGCTCTCGGCGCCCGGCGCATCGTTGAGTGTGGAACGTCCCACGGTGTTTCCACGCTCTATCTGGCCGCAGCCGTGCGGGATAACGGCGGTGGCAAAGTGACAGCCACGGAATGGGAAGCCGAGAAGGCCGCGAGGGCGAGGGCCAATTTCGAAAAAGCAGGGCTTCAGGAGTACATTGACTTGCGCGAAGGCGACCTCGCTGAAACGCTGAAAGCCATCGACGGACCGATCGACTTCGTTCTTTTAGATGTCTGGACCGAAGCGGTAATGCCCGCCATGCGAAACATTGCCAAGCATCTGCGTAAGCGCGCCGTAATCATTGCCGACAACACGAGCTCTTCGCGACCGGGCTACGCGGCGTATTTCGCATACCTTACCGATCCCGCGAACGGCTTTCACACTATGACATTGCCGTTTGAAGGTGGCTTGGAAATGAGTGTGAAACTGTAACAGGCCGCCTTTCTTCCCAATTTAACGATCGCTTCGGAAGCGACCAACCGCTTGTCTACAATAGCCTCATGCTGCTTGAAGGCATCTTCGCGCCGGTCACCACGCCGTTTTATGCGGACGAGCGGATTTATTTTCGCAAGATCGAAGCCAACATGGCGCGCTACTCGCGCAGCCTTCTGGCAGGGATGGTGGTCCTCGGCTCCACAGGCGAGGCCGTCGCAATCAACGATGCGGAGACTCGCGACGTCCTCAGCGCCTCCATCGATGCCACCGCGCCTGAAAAAGTTCTCATTGCCGGCATTGGCCGCGAGAGCGTCCACGCCACCCTCGACCTGGCCGAATTCGCGGCCACCCTCAACTACGACGCTGTCCTCGTACGCCCGCCCAGCTATTATGGCGCGCAAATTTCGCCAGCCGCCATCCTTCACTACTTCCGCAGCATTGCCGACCGCTCACCGCTTCCGGTCGTGCTTTACCACATCCCCAAGTTCGTCCCCACGCAAATGTCGCCCGAGCTGATCGCCGAACTCGCTCAGCACCCGAACATCATCGGCATCAAGGATTCAAGCGGCGGCGTGGACCGCGTCCGCGACACCGTCGCCGCCACTCAGGAAGCTCCTCACCGCACGGTTGAGGTTACGCAAGTCTTCGAGGCGGCTACGGCGCGCATGTTGGCTCCCCATCGCGGACGTAAATCCGAACGCCGCCCCGAGCTTCGTTCCGAAGCCTCTGCCACATTCGTTTCCGCCGGCGACCTTGCCAGCGGAGTTGCGGCCGTCGCCACAGCCCCGCCTGCCGCCGTAGTGAAGACCCGCAACAGGGAAGTCGGCTTCCAGGTTCTCACTGGCGCCGAACGGTCCATCCTCGCGTCGCTCGAGGCGGGTGCATCGGGCGCAATCGTCGCATTCGCCGCCTTCGCCCCTCAGGTGACCCAGGAGATTTATCTCGCATGGAAGGACCATGACCTGAGCCTCGCGCAAGAAAAGCAGCAGCGAATTCTCGACGCCGGCGTCCGAATCGTCGGCGCGTTCGGCTTGGCAGGAATCAAATACGCCTGCGACTTCAACGGCTACTACGGCGGCCATCCCCGGTCGCCGATTCTGCCCCTCAGCGCCGACCAAAAGACTGAAATCGAGGAGTTATTGGCAGAAATCCGTAACTGACCGCCATATATGTAATGTCCGATAACAGATATTCTGTCAACTAAAGGCCGCCGACCCCCGCGTAGCCTATTTCCATGCCTTTCAGCACCCCTCAGGCCGTCGTTTTCTCCCACCTTCCCTTCGAGGACCTCGGCTCCCTCGAGCCCGAGCTTTGGCGGCGCGGCTTTGCCATCAAGGCCATCGACGTCACCACCGCACCCTTTCCGCTGCCGGCCGCCGAAACCTGCGATCTGCTTATTGTCCTGGGCGGACCGATCGGCGTCTACGATTCTGCCGACTACCCATTTCTGGTCGGCGAGATCGACTCCATCCGTCGGCGCCTGGCTGCCCATAAGCCAACGCTTGGAATCTGCCTCGGCGCGCAATTGATGGCCGCGGCGCTCGGCGCAAAGGTCTATCCCGGAGCACGCGGTTCCGAAATCGGCTGGTTTCGGCTCGAACCCGCAGGCCCTGAGCGGGCCCCGGACTGGTTTGCCCCGCTCGTCGCCAAGGGCCTAAATTTATTCCATTGGCATGGCGATACTTTCGATCTCCCGCCTGGCACGCAGCATCTCGCCCGCACCGAGCTTTATGAGAATCAGGCATTCGCCGTCGAAGGCTACGCTCTCGCGCTGCAATTCCATCCCGAAGTCACGGAATCAGGTCTGGAGCGCTGGTACGTCGGCCATGCCTGCGAACTGAATCTGAAACACATCCCCATCAAGCAATTGCGCGCCGACGCACGCAAGTACGCCCCCGCACTGCTCGGCGCTGCAACTCTATTTTGGAAACTCTGGCTGGATCACATCTTGTAGCGGCCGAGGTCCTCGTCGTTCAGCCCTTCGAGCCATCCGCGCAGTTGTTCCGCCGTGGGGCCCTCGGGCGGGCCGCTGGTGTTCAGCTTGGCACTCTCCATCACCTTGTCTGCGACGTATATCGGGCAGTCAGCTCGGAGCGCCAGCGCGATCGCATCCGAAGGTCGCGCGTCCACCGCAACCTGCTCGTCGCCCTGCCGCAACCACAGGACGGCATAAAAGGTATCGTCTTTAAGTTCTGTGATAACAACTCGTTCCAGCTCACCATTCAAGTGACGCACGAGATTCCGAGCCAGGTCATGCGTCATCGGCCGGGCGGCGCTCATCTTCTCGATTTCGAGCGCAATCGCGTTCGCCTCAAAGATGCCCACCCAGATCGGCATGACCGCTTCTGAACCCACGTCCTTCAGCACCACAATCGGCATGTTTGTGGAGGGGTCCATCATCAAGCCCCGAATCCGAACCTCAATATCCATCCGTTCCCTTTCACGTCCGTCCCCGGCCCACCACCCGCTTTCCTTAGACGGCTTCGCCAACCAGACTATTCGGAAATGCGCCCGTGATGCGCACCTGCCGGTAACTTCCCGGTGCCGGAGCGATGGGCTGCGTCCATGTAAAATTCACGGGCTTGTTCTGGCTGCTGCGGCCCGCAATCTGCTGCCGCTGCGCATTCGCCCCTTCGACCATTACCTCAAGAATCTGCCCGATCTGTTTGGAATAATTGATCCTCTGGATCTCCCGCTGCCTTTCAAGCAATACTTGAAGCCGCTTCGACTTCTCCTCCTCAGGAACCGTATCGGTCATGGTCAGCGAGGGGGTGTTAGGCCGCGCTGAATACTTGAAAGCGAAGACGCAATCGTACTGCACTTCGCCCAGCAGATTCATCGTCTGGATAAAATCGTCGTCCGTCTCGCCGGGAAATCCAACAATAATATCTGTCGAAAGCGAAATCGTGCGCTTTGCTGCCTTAATCCACGCGATTCGTTCCAGATACCACTCCGGCGTGTACTCGCGTGCCATTCGCTTGAGCACCGTCGCTGATCCCGACTGTATCGGCAAGTGAACGTGGTCGCAAAGCGTCGGCACCCGGTCGATGACCTCAACAATGTCCCGCGTAAAATCCCTCGGATGGCTGGTGGTAAAGCGCACGCGCCGAATGCCGCGAACCTCGCCCACCGCAGCCAGCAGTTCCGCGAACGTCGACTTCCCTTCCGGGTCGCGGTAGCTGTTCACGTTCTGGCCCAGCAGTTGAATCTCCGTGTAGCCCAGGTCGGCAATCCGCCGAGCCTCGTCGAGCACCGACGACGAACTCCGGCTCCGCTCCTTGCCCCGCGTGTACGGCACCACGCAGTAGGAGCAGAATTTGTCGCACCCCTCAATGATCGTGATATATCCGCGATAAGGATTCTGCCGCGCCGTAAATTCTGTCTCAAAGGTCTCGTCCGTCTGCCGGTCATCGAGACCGGTGATGCGAGTTTCCCCCGCCTCCAGCCGCGCCAGCATCTCCGGCAATTTGCGATACGAGGCCGAACCCGACACGAGCGACACATAGGGCGCGCGCTCGAAGATCTTTTCGCCCTCTTGCTGCGCCACACACCCCAGCACGGCAAACCGCTTCCCCAGCTTGTGCAGTTTCTTGTAGTCGTTCAGGCGATTGAAGACCTTCTGCTCCGCCTTGTCGCGAATCGAACAGGTGTTGTAAAGAATCAGCCCAGCGTCTTCCTCCAACTCCACCTGCCGGTATCCCTGCTGGCGCAGCGTACCGATCACCTTTTCAGAGTCATGGGCGTTCATCTGGCAGCCGAACGTCTCGAGATAGAATGTTTTGTCGGTTGCCATAGCTATTCTCAGTATACGGCGAATCCGCACTCGCAGAAGATTCTAGGTGTTGGGGCAACTTGAAGGGTACGGGCTTCAGCCCGTACATAAAACAGAGGAGATGATTTGGGGCTTTAGCCCCGGAGGAAGATATCTTTCAAACTGACCGACAACCCGATTCTAGATAGTGAGCCAGTTTAGGCGTGCTTTGAAAGGGCACGACTTCAGTCGTGCCGTAACAGGCGCATAGAATTCTAGGCTTTAGCCCCTGAGGGAAGGTTTTTTCAAACTGATCACCGCTTACCTTCCTTAATGCGCGTCTTGATCGCGGAGTCCCGTGTGCAAATATGCCACCACCGCATCCATCTGCTCCTTCGTCATCTGATATGCAAACGACGGCATCGTTCCCTTCCCTCTTATCAAGATCTGCTCAACCTCTGCATCCGTTGCCGGCTCACCATCCGGCAATGTGTTTCGGCTGAATACGCCGTGCAAACTCGGTGGAACCTTCTTCAGGTGCAGATCGTTTTCCTCGTGACAGTGCGCACAGCCGACGTCGTATAGATGCTTGCCTTCTGCCTGCTGAGGCGTGAGCGTCGGCGCCGGCCGGCAACCCGCCACTCCGGCAAAAGCAGCCGACAAAAGCACTGCACAAACGCGATTCCGTTCTCGACGCTGAATTCGGGACACCTCTCGGATTGCAATCCTACTTCATGCCTACGCAACTTCAGTTTGAGCGGGCGCGCTAACTCAGGTCAAGCCGCCCAACGCACAACATTGAACCCGCCCCCGTTTCTAAATAACGTCATGAGCCGCCCAGCGATTATCCTGAATCCATGAAGCTTCCCTCGCTGGATCAGATTCGCGACGCACAGTCTCTGCTCTATCGCCACATGCTGCCCACTCCGCAATACACTTGGCCGCTGATCAACCAGCGGCTTGAGGCCGAGGCCTGGGTCAAGCACGAGAACCACACTCCGATTGGATCGTTCAAAGTGCGGAGCGCTTTGGTCTATGCCGCGTGGCTCAAGCAAACCCAGCCTGAACTCGCCGGCATTGTTACGGCGACGCGCGGCAACTTCGGCCAGGGGGCGGCTATGGCGGCCCGCTTGCTCGGGATGAGCGCAGTTATCGTTGTCCCGCATGGCAACAGCGTCGAGAAGAATCGCGCGATGCAGGCGCAAGGCGCGGAGCTGGTCGAGCACGGCCGCGACTTCCAGGAGTCTCTCGAATTCGCCTGCGTCCTGGCGGGCGAACGCCGCTACGCAATTTTTGAACCGTTCCATGAGCAACTCGTCTGCGGCACTGCCACCTTCGCACTGGAACTCTTTCAGGCGGCGTCGAGACTGGATGTCGTTTATGTCTCGATTGGAATGGGATCGTCGATTTGCGGCACTGTAGCCGCGCGCAATGCCCTCAATCTCTCCACTGAGATTGTCGGCGTCACAGCCGTCGCGAACGCCGCGACCGCCAACAGCTTCAGGCAGCGGAAACTTGTCGAAGCGCCCGCCGATTCGTTGATCGCCGATGGCCTCGCCTGCCGCAGGCCGAATCAGGATGCGTTGGATATCATCTTTGCCAACGTCGCGCGCATTGTCGAAGTGTCTGAAAACGAGATCGCCGACGCGATGTGCATCTATCACGAGGATACGCACAACATTGCCGAAGGCGCTGGAGCCGCTGCCCTCGCAGCCGCGCTAAAAGAGAAATCATCTCTCCGAGGCAAACGCGCCGGGATCATTCTCACGGGAGGCAATGTCGACCGTGAACTGTATGTGGCTGTTCTCACTGGCGCATTCCAGTCTGGCTTGTTCCAATCGGAAGCGGTTCAGGCAGCGAGGCCCGCGTGACTGAGCGCCATGAAAACCTGACTCCCTTCGCCCATTCGGCCAGCAACCGATGCTTCGGTTGCGGCCCGGCGAATCAGAGCGGTCTCCGCCTTGAATTCCTGCTTGCAGACGATGGCTCGGTCGTCAGCCTTCCTGTCGTCACCAACGCCTTCGAAGGCCACCCCGGCTACCTGCATGGCGGCGTCATCGCCACGCTGCTCGATGAAGCCATGAGCAAAGCAGTTCGTGCCCAGGGCAGCACTTCGATGACGAGAAAAATCGAAATCGACTACCTCCGTCCTGCTCCGAGCGGAGAGCAGCTTCGCATCGAGGGTCATGTCGTCCGCAATGAGCCGCGCAAGCATTGGGCCGAGGCGCGCATCCTGAATGATGCCGAAATCGTGCTCGCCGAGGCTAAAGGGTTTTTCATTGACGTCGCCGCACCCGCCAGGAAATGAGAGCGCCCGATCGGGAACGTGGCCGTCGTGCCGCTCCCGATAAACGGCCCCGCCACCCGCGTAGTCGAACTGATTGTCGTAGCGTACAACCTCCGCAACCTGAGCGCCACGCCCAGGCCGTGCTTTAACGTGGAAGGTTGCTGTTGAATGTTGATCCTGCACGGCTGAATGATTACGCAAAACCTCGTAAGTGCCCCTCGGGAACTCTCTACAGGGTGACTAAGAGTCGGCCAAATGCAAACAGCAAATGTGAGCAAAATTGACCGGTCTGGAGATTATCGTAGTGGAATACTTTTTCCAAACCATTACTGGAGGTGTTCGCGAATGATTCAGCCACAAACGAGAAGTTCTGGCGAGCCTCGCCGGGAACGCGACTTTATTGAAGGTACTTTCTGTACATCTGCATAAGATTCGTTTGAGCAAATACGTCTTGGCGAAGTAATAGCTCCATCATGAGGTGGTGTGTGGCAAAATTATTAGGACACCCGATCCATCCGATGTTGATTGTCTTCCCGCTCGGTCTTCTTGCGACGGCAGTAGCCTTTGACATTGTTGGGCTCGCGAAAGCGGATGCATTCTGGTTCCTCATCTCATTTTGGATGATTGCTGCCGGGATCATTGGCGGCTTGCTTGCGGCCGTATTCGGACTGTTGGACTGGCTCGGCATTCCATCCGGCACTCGTGCTAAGGCTATTGGCTTGTGGCATGGCGGTGGCAATGTCGTCGTGGTCTTGCTTTTTATTGTCAGCTGGCTCCTGCGCAAGCCCGCTCCTGAGCATCCAACCAACACTGCATTTGCGCTTGGATTCGTCGGAGTTGCGTTGGCGCTGATCACCGGATGGTTAGGCGGAGAGCTTGTTGATCGGCTTGGAGTCGGCGTGGACAGCGGAGCCCATCTGAATGCTCCCAGTTCGCTATCTGGGCGTCCAGTAGCCGAAAATGATGCTCCAGAAAACCGAAAGAAAACATGATATGCCGCTCATCCAGGTTGTCATCACATTGATTGAATTGTAGCCGACGTGCGATGGAGAGTGCGAAATCGCCGAGTTCAAAGCTGCGTTTGTATCTCGCTGATGGAAGAGGACAGCTAAGAGCGCTAGAGCATCGTTGAACATCTTCGGTATCTGGCTGTGAAATATCTCCGCTACCGCGTCGGTCGATCCCCTCAGAACTGTCCTCACCACAAAAGCACGCTCTCGGAGCTCTCAGTTCATGGAGAGGCCGAAGTCGATCTCGCGCGCGGTCAGCACCGGGTTATCGCCGGCAAGAATCATGCCGCGCTCCAGCACATGCTCTAGTTCTCGCACATTGCCGGGCCAGTCGTGTGCTGCAAGTTTGGCTCGCGCGCCTTCGTCCACTCGCTTCATGGGCGCATCCCGGCCAAGCTTGCCGAGGAAGTGCTCGATCAGCAACGGAAGATCCTGCGCGTGCTCCGAGAGCGCCGGCGTACGGATGAGGAAAACTGCCAGCCTGTAGTAAAGGTCTGAGCGGAAGCCGCCGCTTTGCGCCTGCGATGCCAGCGGCCGATGCGACGCCGCAATAATGCGCACATCCACGCGCACTGTTTCGTTGTCTCCTACGCGCTGCAGCTCTCCACACTCTACAAAGCGCAGCAACTTCGACTGCAGCCCTAGCGGCATCTCGCCAATTTCGTCCAGAAACAGCGTTCCCCCGTTTGCAGATTCGATGCGCCCGATTCGTCCTTGGACAGCCCCGGTAAACGCGCCTCGCGTGTGCCCAAAAAGTTCAGCTTCCAGCAGCGCTTCTGGGATAGCCGCGCAATTGATCGCCACCATCGGCTTGCGGCTGCGCGGCGAAAGCCGGTGCAGCGCCTCGGCGACCAGCTCTTTCCCCGAACCAGTCGGGCCTTCAATCAGCACCGGCGTCAAACGCGGCGCCACAAGGCGCACACGCCGGCTCACCTCGAGCATGCACGGTGCGTTGCCCACCAGCGTGGGCAGCCGCTCCGCAAAGCAAGGCTCCGCATCGGGCACCGGCAGAACAGAGCGGATGGAGACGGTCTTCGAAGCGCCTGCCGCAAGTCCCGCGCCCACCGGTGCCGCAGGGCGCACAAATCCGGCTGCGTCTGTCGTCGCGAGAGACTCCGCGGATCGCGTTGGCTTCGGCAGCTCTACCACGCTTCGCGCCGCGTTCATCGCGGGAGCCGCGCTCCAGGCTGTTGTGTCATTCTCCTGGCTGCTGCGCAGCGCGTAAAGCAATTCCTGCCGGTAGGGCCCGCTGGGGCTCTCCTCCGCGTTCGACGCTGCCGCCGTCAACACATCGACTCCGGGAAATCCCCCTCTGAAGTCGCTTAGAAACTCCCGCAGATCCAGATCCGGCAGCCAGGAATCGACAATGAGCGCCTCAGGAAGAGCCGCCTCGGCCTCCGCCCATGCTTCTGCGCCTCCCGACGCTTCGCGAACCTGCCAGCGCAGACCTGTAAGGATTTGCGTAAGCCGCTGCCGAAAGCTGCGATCGGCGCTCGCGACCAGAGCCGTGCGCTGACGGATGCGTGGTTGTGTGGGCAGACTCGGAAGAACAGGAGCGGGAAAAGCATGCATGAACGTTCTCCTTCCAGGGGCACAAGACAATCAACGGTGAATCAATCAATCATGAGTCGGTCGGCCATGAATCAGCCGGCGCACGAATAAATCGGCAGGCGTCAATGCGCAATGGTCGCCGGAGGCATCGAAGCGGTCTCGGCCGGCGATGTCGCAATAGCTGCGGCAAGTGGAGCGCCCACAATCTCAGGAACTGTCAACTCGGATTCCGGCGGGACCATGTAACCCTGCCCGCGCACTGTCCGGATCACGCGGCCCGGCGGCGGATCCTCCAGCTTGCGGCGAAGATAGTTCACGTACACGTCGACGATATTCGTGGTTTGCGTTGTCTCCATATTCCACACCGAATCCAGCAGGTCCACGCGCGACACGCATTCACCGCGGTTGAGCATCAGATGCTCCAGCAGCGCGAACTCCTTGTTGGTCAAAACAATCCGTCGTCCCCCGCGGTGCGCCGTGTGCTCGAGCCGGTCCAGCTCCAGATCGCCCGCGCGCAGTTGCAGCCTGGTCTCCCGCTTGCGCCTCAACAGCGCCCGGCAGCGTGCGCGCAGTTCGTGCAGGCTGAAGGGCTTGATCATCAGATCGTCAGCGCCGTGGTCCAGGCAGCGAACGCGTGCGTCCACCTCCTGCCGCCCGGTCAGCACCAGCACTGGCAGGCTTGCATCCATCAGGCGAATCTCGTCCAGCACCTGCTCGCCATCCTTCACTGGCATGTTCAGATCGAGAATCGTCAGGTCAGGCATCTCCTGCCGAAATGCCTCTACGGCAGCCCCGCCGTCATACGCCAGATGGATGCGATGTCCATCGGCCTCCAGACCGCGGCTTAGAAACAGTCCCAGCGCCTTGTCGTCTTCGGCTATGAGTAATCTCATGAGAGCCTTTCCATTCATTCGATCTCGGCTTTCAATCAGTGCCCTGCTTCTTGTTGCAATTTCTATTCCGGCTGCTCTCTCGATATCGCTGGCCCAGTGAGCCGCGGCGAGCAAGGCACTACTCAACATTCCCGTGTGGAAGAAAGGAACACAATAAAGAAGATTGGAAAGTGAGATTCGATTGCAGAAAGGGGCCCGCGGAAATTCAGCGTCCTTTAATGGGTGTGAAGGCTCTGAGGTGTGACGGTCGTCACACGCAATTCGCAAAACCTCAGAACAACCTCGATTGATCGACCAAAACTCTGCTCCTCTTCACTCAGAAATTGCTTTGCTGCTCTCAGCACGCATCTCTTTAAAGCCGCATCCCAGCCGGGCTTGGAAAATATCGTCCGCCGCAATCTGAGACAAATGAGGAAATCCCCACCTCGGCCCCGCCTTCGGGTCCAGAATTGCATCAGATTTGCGCCTCTTCCGCCTCGTTTAAAGATAGTTAACTCGTTTAGTTCGTTGGAATTCTGGCCGTGAGATTACTAAAGTGTATACTGGTGCCTTAAGAGTCCTACAAAAGCGCTATCGTCCTTTCTTAAAAAATAGCCGATGCTGTCGTTAATAGACATTAGATAAAGCGCGGCGCAACGCACGCGCACGAATGGAGTTCCTTGGTTGACTGGAGCAAACTACCCGATTTAGGAGCCGTGGCGCTCCTCACCTTGGCTTTCGCATCTGTCGCACGGCATGCGCGCGCATCGGTCTCCGCCATCTGGCTCACCGGCTGGCTGCTGATCGCAGTTCATTTCGCAGCCTTCATGTTTTTGGGCGCCCCTGGATACTGGGCTGACCTCGCGACCTTTGTTGGCCTTGCCGCTCTCGTTGCCGCCGGCGTTCTGTTTATGTGGGCGGCCGTTCCCCATCGCGCGCAACAGCGCTCCAGCCGCTGGATGCTCATAATCCTGCTGACGATCTATACGCTCTATTTCGGACTTCTCGTCATCGATCCCATCGCGTCCTGGGCTCTGACTCCCGTTGCGGTCCTGATCGGAGTCTTGCCGCTCGCTATTTCTCTGTTGACCCTATCCGAATTCACACATCCGCTGCGCTGGACGATCGTCGGCCTCAACCTTGCACTCTCGATTTTCCTGTTGATCTTCCAGCATCAACCCGGCATGGGCCCAATGCTTGCCTTTGAGGCGGTGCTGTTCACCGTTTACCTTGGCTGCGCCATCCATTTCTGGGTCACTTATAGGCGCGCAACCGCGGGAGCCTTCATCACCATCGCCGCCTTCTTCGCCTGGGCTGGCGTCTTCGTCGCCGGACCGTGCATCGCCTATTACTTTCCCAATCTCCATCTCGAAAACGAGGTCTGGAATCTGCCCAAGTACGTCGTAGCGGTGGGCATGATCATGCTCCTTCTCGAGGATCAACTCGAGTACAACAAGTTCCTGGCTCTGCACGACGAATTGACCGGCCTGCCCAACCGCCGTCTCTTTCAGGATCGACTGGTCGGCTCCATTGAGCGCGCGCGCCGCACCGGCTCGCATGTCGCTTTGCTTCTCCTCGACCTCGACAATTTCAAGCAGGTCAACGACACCGCGGGCCATCATGTCGGCGACCAATTGCTCAAGCATGTGAGCGATCTCTTCACTGGGCGAGTGCGCAAGTCCGACACAGTGGCGCGCACTGGAGGCGATGAGTTCTCCGTAATTCTTGAAGAGCCCATGACCCGCGCCGACGCTGCCCGTGTCGGAAAGATCCTTACCAAACTCCTCGAAGAACCGGTCACCTTCGAAGGAAAAGCGGTCCTGGTCGGCGCCAGCGTGGGCATCGCCGTCTTTCCCGACGATGCCAAGGATGCCGAATCTTTGCGCATCGCAGCGGACCTCCGCATGTATGCCGGCAAGAATGCCGCGCGGGATATGAACGCCAAAGATGCGACAGCCCAGCCACACAAGCGGAAATCGCCGCGCGGCGTAAAGAGCGAGTCGAGGCTGCCCGGCTTTCAAACCGCGGAGTAATCCGCTGCCTCGGCCACTTGGCCTCTTAGAAACTCACCACCTCGAACGTCCTCCACAAACAGAAGGCCCGGACAATTTGTCCGGGCCTTCTATTCTTCAAGTGAGCAGCCTAATCATCGCTGCGCACTTCATCCCTGTCCGCCGCCGGGTCCACGTCTGCCGCGCCGACGCCTGCGCCCGCTGTTGGCGCCTGCGCCGGAGCCTGCACCCGGCCTGCCGCCGCCGCCGGACGGTGGTCCGCCGGCGCGAACAACCGGAGCTCCATCCACGCGGTTGAAGTTGGGCTCGTTTGCCTCGTCGATCTCCACGCCGCCACCCGGTTCATCGAAGTCGTCTCCGCCCTCGATAAGAATCGTGCTCTGGTTTGAGCTAGGCTGGCGCTCGTCGAACTCATGCCGCGGCGCTGCGGCCCTCGGGGTTGGCGCCGGTGCCGATACTGTTGCCGCGGCAGGCTGCGAATACCCTGCCTCTTCATCTTGCGCCGGGCCCGATTGTCCCAGCTTTGCCTTCTGTTCCTTGATGAGTGCCTTCCGGCTCAGCTTGATGCGATTGCCTTCGATGGCCAGCACCTTCACCATCACCTGATCGCCTTCGCGCAGTTCGTCCTTCACTTCCTTTACGCGATGCTCGGCAATCTCGGAGATGTGCAGCAGTCCATCTGTTCCAGGGAACAACTCCACAAACGCGCCAAATTCGGCCAGCCGCACAACTTTGCCCAGGTACGTCTTGCCGATCTCTGGAACCGCGGTCAGGTTGCCGATGATGGCGAGTGCCTTCGCCAGGCCCTCAGCGTCGCTCGATGCCACGCTCACCTTGCCGGTGTCGTCCACATCGATCTTCGCGCCGGTCTGCTCCACGATGCCGCGAATCGTCGCACCACCCTTGCCGATCAGGTCGCGAATCTTGTCCGTCGGAATCATCACGGTCTCGATGCGCGGTGCATACTTCGAGCGCTCCACGCGTGGACCGTCCAGCACCGCGTCCATCTTGTCCAGCAGGAACAGCCGGCCTTGACGCGCCTGCTCCATCGCCTGCTGCAAGATCTCGCGAGTCAGGCCGCCGATCTTGATGTCCATCTGTAGAGCGGTAATTCCCTTGCGCGTTCCGGCCACCTTGAAGTCCATGTCGCCGTAGTGGTCTTCCGCGCCGGCGATGTCCGTCAGGATGGCGTAGTCGTCGCCCTCCTTCACCAGACCCATCGCCACTCCAGCGACCGAGCCTTTCAGCTTGATGCCGGAATCGTACAGTGCCAAACTCGCGCCGCACACTGAAGCCATCGAAGACGAACCGTTCGACTCCAGAATGTCGCTCACGATGCGGATTGAATACGGTGACTCGTCAGCGCTTGGCAAAACCGCGCTGATCGCGCGCTCTGCCAATGCTCCGTGGCCCACTTCGCGCCGGCCCACGCCGGTCATGCGGCCTGTTTCGCCTACGCTGAACGGCGGAAAGTTGTAATGCAGCATGAAGTTCTTGCGCTTCTCGCCCTCGTAGCTTTCGAGCCTCTGCCCGTCGTCCGCCGTGCCCAGCGTCGCCGTGACCAGTGCCTGCGTCTCGCCGCGCGTAAACAGTGCCGACCCGTGCGTCCGTGGCAGCACGCTCGTCTCAATAGTGATTTGGCGAATCTCGTCGAATGCGCGCCGGTCAGGCCGGATGCGCTCCTTCGTCACCTGCTCGCGGAACATCCGCTCGCGTAATAGCTCGTAATAGTGAGAAAGCCTCTTTTTCGCAGATGGATCGTCAGCCGGCAGTTCCGACGCCAGCTCATCCTTGATCTGCTTCACCAGCGCGTAGCTCTCGGTCTTGGCGTGCGCCTTGGTGTCCAGGGCATCCTTCAGCCGATCGCCAATCTTGGCCTTCAACTCGCCGTAATAAGCCTCGTCGACTTCCGGCGCGGTAAACTTCCGCTTCGGCTTGCCGGCCTTCGACACCAGCTCTTCAATCGCC
>JGI20206J14855_1000009_pt1 | contig 66071 bp, 57 predicted proteins | sample NGESurdeep092012_6_FD_14855 | JGI IMG/M metagenome (IMG submission 14855) | reverse complement strand
TAAAAAGTGTTTTGGATAAAAAATTTGGAAAACACTTTCTGCTCAATGTAAATATTCCAGCTACTCCTCGCGAACTGATGAATGGAATAAAAGTATGCAGGTAGGCTTATGCTAAATATGATGAAGATTTTGACGAAAGGCTGGATCCGCATGGCAGAAAATATTACTGGCTTACAGGCGAATTTGTAAATTTTGACACTGGTGAAGGACACCGATGTATGGGCATTAGAACATAATTATGTGAGCGTTGTTCCCGTGCAGTCGCATTTAAGTATTGGTAATTACTTTCCTTTTTTCATTAAAACTTTTCGGATATGCCTTCACGAAAATAATTTTTCAGGCCGGAATAAAAAAAATTACTCCCGATCGTTATCGAAATTATGCTTTTGCCGTAATATAGAAATTGAGTTATCAGATATCTATAGGATTGTCGGATTATTGTAAAATAATTCAGTTGGAATGATTTTCGAAACTCCTTTATGTCCTTATAATAATATTTAGAAAAAGACTTCGTTTAATTTTAAAGACTTTAAATATTGCATTCTGAAATGCCTGTTCTTTTGTTATAAAACAGGTAGGATTGGAATTTCTTTTTTGTATTAATTCCTGAGTAAATGAATCACAATTATTTCACAAGAAGTAAAAACACATTTAATTATTTGCTTTTTCAAAAGTCAACCATCGTATAAAAAACCTCATCATGAAAAATTTAATCAAAATTTTAATTGCCTTTTCGATAGTAATTGTTACAGGCATGAACGTAAATGCACAGGTAAGTGTAGGAATTTCAATAAGAGTAGCTCCACCCGCTTTACCGGTATATTCACAACCTTACTGCCCCGGTGATGGATACATGTGGGCTCCCGGGTATTGGGCATATGGCGACGATGGTTATTACTGGGTTCCCGGTACATGGGTACTCCCTCCTCAAACAGGCTTTTTATGGACACCAGGCTACTGGGGATTTAACAGCGGATTTTATGGATGGCATCAGGGCTATTGGGGACGCCACATTGGTTTTTACGGGGGAATTAATTACGGATTTGGTTATGGTGGGGTAGGTTATGGTGGAGGCATGTGGAGAGGTAACACATTTCGTTACAATACAGCGGTTAATAATATAAACACAACAGTAGTTCATAACACTTATATTAATAGAACTGTGATAAACAATACTACCATTGTAAATAACCATACTAGTTTTAATGGTCAGGGTGGTATAATGGCAAAGCCATCACAGCGCGAATTGCAGGCATCAAGAGAACCGCATCTGAATCCAACATCAGTCCAAATGGCACGCGAAACTTCCTTCAGGGCTGACCGCAGCCAGTATGCTTCCGTAAATCATGGCCGTCCTGCAATGGCGACTATGGATGAGGCAAATAAAAACCAACGAAGTCAAGCTACTGCAAACAAGGATCAAATGAGAAATCAAAGAATGAACGTTCAAAAACAAAAATCGAATCATCATGAAGGCAACGGTGGTAGAAATGGGAAGAGGAAGAAAAACCATTAAAGAGGATGAACGAGTAATAAGGAAGGAATATGCCTAACATAATTATAGAAAGGCTAATATTGTAATGAATCAATTTTGCGTTTAAACCTTCCGGATTTTTTAAATCCGGAAGGTTTTTTTGACCGTTATTTAATCTCCACATCCTCCTTTTCCACATTCCATCCATACAATTCCACTGCTGCATTTTCATTGGCAGCAGGCGTATAATCAATGGTGACTTTTTTAGTTTCGCCCGGTAACACCGAAATATAATTATCACTGTAAAACGCAGGTAATATTCTTTCTTTCGTTTTGGAATTCACCAATGAAAGCCTGTTGAAAAATGCAATAGGATTTTCTTTTGAATTACTAATCGTTACTTCTATTTTTCCGGGTTCTATTTTATGCGCTGCAAATTCTACGGTTGCTTTTTTCATCTGCTGCAATCCTGAATAATTACCTGTGGAATCCGGCAGCCAATATAAATTATCGTCCAGCAAATTTTTGTTTTCATCCAGCAAAGACAAATAAAGAAACACGCCCTTATCGTGTGCCATTCTATCAAGACCATTTTTCAAGGATAGATATTTTTTTGAACTGGTTGGTTCAATGTAGGAAAATACCTGTGTAAGAACTGTTCCTTTACCATCCATATCAAACGCCTCCGCCTTTAGCATGATATTTCGTTTTTCCGTAAACGTATTATTAGCGATCATCACCATGCCATCCGCATTATCGTACATCACATGGAACGCCTCGCTTCCTTTATGCAACCCATATAGGCATGCATTAGGATCAAGATAATAATCATACATCTGTCCGCGCATTGCAGTCCACGGATTTTGTGTTTTCCAAATGATAACACCTGTGTACCACTCCCACATGTGGGCACTAAACCCTTCCATCAATGCACGATACTGATCATAATTCACCAGTAGGGCTTTGTCCGCAAAATCTTTTACATCGGTTGGTTTACCATAAGCATCAATATGATTGCCGTAACCGCTATACTTATGATAACGCCAAACGCTATCCAAGTCCTTGTAATTTTCAGCTGGTATTTTCAAATTTTCTTTTGGTATAAATCTTTCCAATGACGCATAATCGCCCATCCCAACAGAACCTATTTCTGAATTAAACGGATAGGTCTGGTGCTCCCAAAAAGTATTGATATTTTGTATGCCGTAAGGCCCGTCGCCATTGCCTCCATAAGGATTGTAAGACATGCTGTCTGAATTGGAATACTCAAACATATACCGGGTACCATCCAGCTTCGGCATAATGGAATCGCGCATCGCAACTAAAATATCTTCGGGTGGCGTTATTTCATTGCCACCACACCACAATGCCAGCGAAGGATGATTGCGTAGCATCTTCACCTGGTCCACAACCGATGCAAGAAATAATTGGTGGTCGTCAGGGTAATTTCTTCTTGTCCATTGATCATCTTTTTTCTTTGGATCCATCCAGCGTCCATTGCAGTCTCCGGAGTTCCAGAAATCCTGCATCACCAGCAATCCATATTTATCGCACGCATCATAAAATTCCGGGCGTTCTGTAATGGCACCGCCCCAAACGCGGATCAGATTCAAATTCATATCGCGGTGAAACCTTATCTCCGCATCGTAACGCGCATCAGAAAAACGAAGCATCTCATCAGAGATGATCCAGTTGCCACCTTTGATAAAGATTTTTTGTCCGTTTACCAACACTTCGCGACTGCGTGTAGTAGTGTTCCAAACCGTATTGATTTCACGCACGCCAAATGATACCGGTTCTGTGTCGCTTGTGGCATCATTATCTATAGTAAACTGTACATTGATGTGATACAGGTTCTGCGGCCCGTAGCCATTGGGCCACCAAAGTTTTGGATCCGGTAAAATATGATCGGGTGCCTGCACAGTGATGTTCGCATTAGCAGGAACATTCACCCTGGTGGAAATTTTTTCTCCCGCAATAGAATACTCCAACGTACCATGCACTTCTTTATCAGTTGCATTGTTTAATTCAGCAGACACTTTTATAGTGGCGGGTGCCTGCTTTCCTTCAACAAACCTTTTACCGGGAACAAGCGTGATCACATGCGCATTTTCTACCTTAACAGCGCCGGTTCTTTCAATAGTTACTTTATCCCAAATACCCGTGTTGCGGTCTCTCACCGGTTGTATCCAATCCCAGCCCGCTACATATTGGTGCGAAACATTTTTTGCAATAGTGCCGTCGCCGCCCTGTCCGCCGTTAGGATTACCAACAGGATCCGGCGGATAAACAATTACCGCCAGACGGTTCTTTCCATTTTTCGCCAGCCACTTTGTAATATTATATTGCTGCCGCAAAAACATTCCGTAAAATCTTTTATCATTCAGTTGGTGGCCGTTCAGAAAAACATCGCAACTGTAATTGATGCCCCGAAAATTTAGCCACACCTGCTCTTCAGTGTTGGTACTTTTTTCTGTAAAATCTTTTACAAACCAGTAAGTATAATAATCACTGCCCGTGTTATAGATATCAGGAATTTTTTCATTGTTCATTCCATAGAATGGATCAGGCACCATTTTATTATTGAGCATCGTGGTAAGCACCGTGCCGGGCACCGTTGCAGGCATAAAACCTTTTAGTGAAAAAGAGGGTTGGGAAATTTTTTCTCCATTTTTATTTATGTCTTTTACATTGATGCATTTCCATCCTTCATTCAGTTCATAATGCTGTTGCGCATGTACGCCAATGAATGGCAGGCAAATAAATAAGAAAAATAATCGGGTAAAACTCATGTGCTTTGGTTTGATTTTTCAGAATAGAAAACAGGAATCTCTAATATTTCTCTGTTTACTGTATTTCTTTCTTATGAAATTCCTTCAGCACTTTTACTGTTACCAGCAATTGTCCTATGTGCCTCATAGAATGTTCGGCTGTGTGCATATATAATCCAATCAAAGTGGTTGGTATTTGCTTACACCCTACTCCACGCGTCTCTGAAAGAGAATCGGGATTTACATTTTTTAATTCGTCCACTGCCTCTACTATGCGCTTATCTAACCGGGCAAGTAATTGCTGAATTGACAAACGCGTTTTTTCCTTATCTCCTTCAATTAAAAGGTGTTGCAGTTGGGCCTCGTTTAAAAGCTCTTTCCTTGCATAAGTAAAAAGCCGGTCAATGACACCCCGAATATGCTGCAGATGAAAACCAGGAGAAGCAACTCCCGCGGGTCTTTCCCATAAAAGTTTTTCAGGAAAATCTTCCATTATACCATGCGCTTCCTCACCCGCATCCAAAAGAGCATGGGCTACCGGTTGTAATAAGGCAGGAACATTCTCTATGGGTCCGCGTTGCCATACTTCTTTTCTATTTTCCAAAATATTTTATTTAATTATTAAAAATCAATGCAAATCAAAATTATTGTTTTATTACCGGTGAAATTTAAATAGTTAGCAGATTTTTAATTTCTTGATTATTTTTTAAACTGACTTAAAATATTTAATTATTTTTACAAATCTTAGATACTTGTAGAACTGCTTATGAAAATATTTTTTACTCTTTTTATATCCCTATTTTTTTTCTGTTCTTATACTTCGGGCCAGCGTGTGCCTAATTATCTTCCATACAGAATAATGACTCCGCAAGAATTATTGGCCTACCGCCAGTCCATTTGGGATACATTGCCTGCTGCAGTAGGTTGGATAAACGATTTTGAAGGCTTATACGACAGAACCCAGGAAGATTCTATAGAGAGAATTCTGGAACATTTTGAAAGAAAAACCTCTGTTGAGATCGCGATTGTAACTGTTGATTCTAATATGGTGTCCAGGGATAAGTTTGATGAATTTACTTATCGTCTTTTAAAAATATGGGGGATCGGAAAAATTGATAAGAGTAACGGTATTGTAATTTGCATTTGCAAAGACTACAAAAAATTATTTATCAGCGCCGATTTCGGAATTGATAAATATATGGATGAATATGCCAAATACAAAATCATAAATAAATACATGGTTCCCCCGTTCCAAAAAAACAATTATTACCTCGGCACACTTAATGGTTTGAATGCGATACTGGATAAGATCAATAAAAAATGGAGAGATATGGCCTCACCCGAAATCCCCTGACGAATTTCTGAAATTATAATTCCCTGTTTTACCTTTATGTAATTTCTGAACATCCGGTTCTGATCCTTTTACATATCACCCAACAACTTATACATTTCATCAAGTTTTGGCGATAGAATGATATCAGTACGCCTGTTTTTTGCTCTCCCTTCGGGAGTAGCATTAGATGCCACCGGTTCATAATAACTATGACCCGAAGAAATCACCCTGGTAGGATCTACCTTATATGTATTTACCAAAATTCTTACAATTGAATTAGCACGTGCGGTACTGAGATCCCAGTTATCCTGGTATCTTCCCCTTATAGGAATACTATCGGTATGCCCTTCAATATCTACAGCAACATCATTGTTTAAATTGAGCACCGCGGCCAGTTTCGCTAAAGCATCTACTCCCTGGGGATTCACCACCGCACTACCAGATGGAAACAACAATTTTTCCGAAAGGCTCACATACACCTTACCATCCTTTTGATACACAGAAAGATCGTTGGAATTAAATCCTTTCAATGCTTCTGCCATTTTATTTTTCAATTCTTCTGAAGCAGCCTTTTGCTGATTCAACAAATTCTGTAATTCTTCGAGTTTTTGCTTCTGACGCTGTAAGTCCTGCTGACTCTGTGTTAGTTTACTTTGCTGTTCAGAAGTTTGCTGCCCAAGTTGGCTATTTTGGTTACTTAGAGCAGATACTTTTCCGTTCAGATCATTAATGTTGCTTTGTAAAGTAGCAATTTGATCTTTTAATGAAGAAATATTGGATTGCAATTCCGAATTTTTATTTGCAAGTTGGGTACTGTCATCCCGTAAGGTGGCAGTCTGTTTTTGCGATTGAGCTAAATATCTTTTAGCAACACAACTTGAAAGCAGGAAAACTCCGGCAATCATAATTACATATTTTTTCATTATTGTTTTTTTTTGCGATAATACATTAAAAAAATGTGCCAAAAAAAAGACATATTAATTTTAAAGAAAAACAGAGATCATCGGGGATTTTTTTACATTTATTGGGCAATCCCTATTTCTGATTTCAATATTGGGGCTATCATCTATAGTTCATTATTCAGCCATAGTTCCGGTTATTCGCTGCAATCTTTTTTGCCTGATCACAAAACCCTCAAAAAAGGATTTCCGCTTTTACCCGGCAGCCATTCAGCAATAGAATCTATTTTCAGCTTTCAGGAACAAACCTCCTAATTCACTTCTGACTGAAATTTTTCAAAAGAGGAATCTCTGTTTTTTATTTGTTTGCTGTACGGAACAACCTTTTGAAGGCAATTTATATTTTACCATACTTTTTATAATAAGCTATCAGCATTCCTACCACTGCATTGTAACTATGCATTCCCTGTGGCTGTTGGTTTAGCTTTAAAAAATTTCCATATAGCCATGTGATGACAGGCTCTATAAAACTTCTGTGAGCCAGATCAAATTGCCTCAATTCAAGAATATCATTTTTCACTCCCGGATTCAATAGATCCAGTGCTTTTTTAGAAGAAACCGAATCAAAATAATACACTTCGCGATTGGCATACAAAAAAAGATCAAAATAAACAGAATAATGAAAAAGCGTATCGTCCGAATTTACAGCCGTAAGATACCCCACAAAGTTGGCTTCATTTTCTTTTGCATATCCTAGCTGGTGCGCCATTTCGTGAGTAGCAATGTATGGTAGTAAAAATGCGGGCACCGTATTATTAACCTGGGCTTCACCGGTAAAAGGATCGTAATAACCGGTAAATCCCAGGTAATCGCCCAGCCATCCATAAAAAGAAGACTTTACCGAAGAGTATTTGTATTGCAAAAAAGGGTATTCACTCTCTGCTTCGTCATAACAATTTCTGGCTCTTTTAAATAAATCATTTTTTGACGGATAATTTACATTCTCCCGCATAGCAGATAATTTGGCAGCATTCACTTTTTGCAATAAAAGATCCTGGAGCATTAACAGATCAGAAGTATCATATCTTAAGTCATTTAATTGCAATTGATAAGCAATTCCTTTACGATTGTAATTGATTCCCCAAAAAATATTGAATACAATATAGACAAGAGCAAAAATTATAATCAGTTGAATGCATTTTTTTGAAATTCCGGAAAGAGATAGTTTTCTTTTAAATAACAATCTTACATTTTTTATTATTTTCCATAAAAGCCAGCACGCTGCTAAAAAATATAAAATATCACCAAAACTAAAAGGAATCCATCCAAAAAGAATTCTAAGGATTTTAGAAAAAAAAGGATAAAATTTCAAAGCATAAAAATCTTCTACCCAATTTTTGTTGAATGAAAAGACTTTTATGAAAACAATCAACCCGAATATTGTTATTAATAGATTTTTATGTTGTTTCAAATATCTTTTGGTGCTCATAAGTAAGTTATTTCTCTTTTCCCAGGTTTTCCAAATCATTAAGGTCTTTTGATCTTCCGGAAGATTTTTTTGCCTTAATCAAATGATCATAAGAAATCAAACGAATAGGCAAATTTTCAATTTCTAATATTTGAGCATCTTTATATGTTTCTTTAAATTTTAACCCTTTTACTTCAGTCATAATATCAATACTTACGGGCGGACGTCCAAAAGAAAACACATTCATACCGGAATTATTCAGGAAATTATTTTCTGTCATATCAAACACAGGCATACCAAAAAGGAGAAAGGCTTTTTGTAAACGTTGATAATTTCGGGCTGTTTTATTTACCCAAATATCCAAATCGCCTGTGTTTCTTGAATAGCCATGGAGTATTACTGAATACCCTCCTACCAAAATATATTTTACTTCACTAAGATTTAGAGCATTAATAAAATCACGAAAATCATCATTAAAAACATTTCCCATTATTTTCGAAATCGCATTTTAAAATAAGTTCTATCAAGTTTGGGAGGGTCGTTCACCGGAAAATTATAGGCAACACTATTCAAATAATTGGCTGCTCTTAATCGTTCTTCAAAGGATTGACTTTTCCAATAACGATAATTGTTAGTCACGTCTTTGGTGTGATACATCTTAAAAACAGTCCTGTCTAATTTGTATTCATTCATTTTATCAAACTATATTTATTAAAAGAAAAATTAAAGTTACAGCATAAAATCTCCCTGCCGGATTTTTTGGTTTTACAGATTTTCTGATAAATTCACAAATTGCAAGTATTCTTAAAATGTAACATTTTTTGTCTGAAAATTAATGCTTTTCCCTTACCTTTGCAGCCCTTTAATTTTATGTTATGGGAAACAGGCGTGAATACGATATCGCTTTTGTAGGATTAAAACCTGGTATCCATGAGTTTAATTATGAGATAGATGACAAGTTCTTTGCCAATTATAAGGAAGCCGATCCTACGGTTATCGGGTTCAATAACTGTTACGCATCAGTAAAACTCTCTCTTGAGAAAAACAACTCTTTCATGTTGCTTAAGTTTGAGATAGGTGGAAGCGTAAGTGTTTCTTGCGACCGATGTGGAAATAAGTTACCAATGGATCTCTGGGACGAATTTAACCTGCTAATTAAACAGGTAGGAAATCCCGAAGAGATGAATCAAAGCGAAGAAGATCCTGATGTGTTTTATATTTCACATACCGAAAGTCATATTCATCTTGCCGATTGGATTTACGAGTTTGTGATATTGAGTATTCCCAATCAGCGGATGTGCAATGAAGAAGAAATAGGCGGCCCACAATGCAATAAAGAAATACTTGCAATGCTTAAGAAAATGAAATCTATCACAATTGAAAATAATCATCCTTTGGAAAAAGGATTGGAACAATTTAAAAAAAAACAATAATTAATCATATTTAATCTACGGTTATGCCAAATCCAAAGCGCAGGCACAGTCAGCAAAGAAGTGCAAAAAGAAGAACACATTATAAGGCAGATGCTCCTACATTGAGTGTAGATACCACTACTGGTGAAACACATGTACGTCATCGTGCTCATACGAGTGAAGGAAAACTATATTATAAAGGCAAAGTAGTAGCCGAAAAAGCTCCGGGGAAAGCCTGATAAGTTTCTGTGAAAATTTTATGGGATCCAAAGTATCAATTTGAAATGTCTCAAATTTGGTCTTTGGATTTTTTTATTGCTGAAATCTTAATAATTGGAATTTACTGATTATTTTTATTGCAATAATTCAAGAAAGTATTTAAATATGAATATAGCATTGGACATGATGGGAGGAGATTATGCGCCACTCGAAGCCATCAGGGGTGTACAACTCTTTTTATCTGAAAACAAAGATGATGTGCATCTCACATTAATAGGCGATGAAAATAAATTAAATCCTTTACTTAAAGAATATTCCATAAGTCCCCAAAACACTACTGTCATACATGCGTCAGAGGTTATTGAAATGCAGGAGCATCCTACCAAAGCGCTGAAAGAAAAGCAGCAATCTTCTATTTCCATTGGATTCCATTTATTGGCAGCATCAAGGACAGACGCATTTATAAGTGCAGGAAATACCGGGGCAATGATGGTGGGAGCTTTGTACAGCATTAAAGCGATTGCAGGTATTGCCCGTCCTGCTATTGGCGCCTATATACCTGGCGATAATGGAAAACTTTCATTGCTTGTGGATGTAGGATTAAATGCTGATTGTAAACCCGAGAACTTATCTCAATTCGCATTATTAGGATCCTTATTTTCCAGGTATATTTTAAATTTTGAAAATCCAAGAGTTGCCTTAATAAATGTAGGTGAGGAGGAAGGAAAAGGTAATATATTGTGCCAGGCTGCTTTTCCTTTGCTGAAAGAAAATGACAGAATTCATTTTATCGGAAATATAGAGGGACGCGATCTCTTAATGAACAAGGCTGAAGTGTACGTATGCGATGGTTATACTGGTAATATAATCCTGAAGTTCGCCGAATCCATTTATGATTTGGTTCAAAGAAGAAAGATCGACGATGAATATTTTAACCGGTTTAATTTTGAAATGTATGGCGGTGTGCCTGTGCTTGGAGTCAATAAACCGGTAATTATCGGCCATGGAATTTCTACTGCAGGCGCCTTCAATAACATGATCCTTATGGCCAAAAAGATGATCGAACAGGATTTTATAGAAAAAATAAAAAGCAACTTTATTTAGGCAAATAGAAATTTCTCTAAATAATCCCTGTTTTTCTTTTTAAAATAAATCTGTCGTCGAATTAGTCAGCTATCCTTCATTATCACGCTAGAATAAACTTCAATAACCTAATTTTCCTCTTTTGGTTAAATTGTTTTGAGATAAAAGGGTCTTCCGGGTTTTTTATGTTTAATTTTAAATGCCCTTATTAAAATACCTGATGAAATATTTCCAAAAATATTTATTATTATTTTTTATTTCAGGCATCTTCTGCTCAATGAATCTTTCTCTCATGGCGCAGAATGATACAACAATTATTAAAAAAAATGATCACAATGGTAATCACCAGAAAACTTTCATGGGTAAAATGATCAATAATTTAAAAAGAGATACCACAGAAGTTGACCTCACCAATCAAATAAAAAAAAATGAAGAAGCTTTTAGTAAATACGATGGGCTCATCATCAGAAATATTACAATAGAAAGGTTCCCTTTTGGGATTACTATTGGCGACACTTCTAAAAGATTCAGTAACAGTCTCACAAAAATGGCAAATTACCTCCATCATCTTACTCAAATAAGGATCATCAAAAACAATCTTTTTTTTAAAAAGGGACAAAAATTAAAACCATTTTTAATGGCAGATAATGAAAGATACCTACGCCAGTTACTGTATCTGCAGGATGCAGAGATCACCGCAATTCCTGTAGGTCCAGGATCAGATTCTATTGATGTGGTAGTAGAAGTAAAAGATGTATTTTCCATGGGAGGCGCGATAACCAGTCTTGGTATCAAACAAAGTAATGTGCAATTAAGAGAAGATAATTTCGCAGGAACCGGCAATGCAGGAATTGTAAATGCATTGTATGACGCTGACCGGAAAAATAATTTTGCATTAGGCGGAGAATATGATAGCAGGAATATTGGGGGCAGTTTTATAGACGGGCAAATTGGTTATCAAAGTTTTTATTCCACATTTGCAGGTCCTAAAGAAGACAATAATTATTACATTACCCTGGTAAAACCATTGGTAAACCGCTACATGAAATGGACCTATGAGTTTGATGCTAATTATCATTCCACGAGAAATTATTATTCTCCGGATTCTATTTATCTTTCGAATGTACGTTACCGTTATTATAACTTTGAGACCTGGATAGGATATAACATCAACTCGAAAGATTTTACCATACAGCAGGAATCCAAAAAATTAAGAAAACTGATAGGTGTGAGGTTTATTAACCAGGAATTCCAGGAGGTGCCAGGAATATACAAATCAAATTATAACTGGCAGTATGCTAATATATATGGTACTCTAGCCACATTAACATTCTACCGGCAAAACTTTTATAAAACAAAATACATTTACGGATTTGGGAGAAACGAAGATATACCCGAAGGTTTATTAATGAGTTTTACTACAGGTTATACTGTAAAGGAAAATATATCAAGGCCTTTTTTGGGGTTTAATTACCAGCATTATCGTTTTAATAAAAAGGAAAACTACCTCAGCTATATCATCAGAGCAGAAGGATATCTGAATCATAACTCTATAGAAGATATTAATTTTTTGGGAAGTCTTTTATACTTTGATCATTTAAAAGCGATAGGTACAAAATGGAAACAACGATTCTTTTTGAATTTTGATTTAGCACAACAGGTAAATACAGTTTTAAATGAACCTTTGTTTGGTAATAGCCAGTTTGGATTACCGGAATATGGTAATTACCACATTAATAATCAACCTGTCGGAGGGGCTTTTCGAACCGCCATAAAAGCCGAATCCGAATTTTTCAGTCCATGGACTTTAGCTGCATTTAAATTCGCTCCTTTTATTTTCAGTAATGTAGGCGTTTTTTCGCCCTATTTATATGATTCAAAATTTCTAACTTCAGTCGGAGGCGGAATCAGGACCAGGAATGAAAGTTTTATTTTTGGAACCATTGAATTCAGGGGTTTTTATTTCCCACAGAGAAATTTTTCGAATAAAAGGTTTGACTTTGAATTATCTACTAACCTGATCTTTAAATACAATACACAGTTTATAACGAAGCCTGATTTTATCCAGGTCAATTAAGAGCAGGTTTTTACAATTTTGTTAATTGATTGATATGGTCGGAAAATGGGGTTAACATTAATTGAAAATGGGCAATATTTGTTTGTTTACTATTAATATTAAAACTATCCATACAAATTTTAGAGCTAGCCCATTTTAACCTTTTTTATTAGACTATTTTTTTATGACAGGTCCTGAAAAAAAGCAATGATCGAATACACAATTTCCGGCCACCAGCAGTGGAGTCGATTCACCATAATATCTGAAATTACAACTTCTGAATACTACATTAACGCCATAAGAAGTAAGAAGAGTCTGCACCCCGGCCTGGGCTTGATATGCGAAATCGAAAATACAATCAGAAACTTCACAGGCAAGCTGGGAGTTGAACGTGCCGAAAGAACCAATACTTTCTGCAAATACATTACTAATATACGTTGGAAAATATCCATGCTGATCATTGTAAATAAATCTTATCACACCTCCAGCGATATTTACATGATCAATATTCCAATTTCCTGCCATTCGCTGTCCACCATATAAGTCAGTACCAAAAATAGTATGAGTACCGCCCCAGCAATAAATATTGGAAATCCTGTTCCCCTTTTCCTGGTCCTGGCCGCCAGAAATACAAAGTTTGCAATTGGAAAATTGCACTTTATTTATAATGGTTATTTCTGCATTACGTGTTAATCCATTTGGCGAGGAACAAATGCCCACCACAAATCCTGAAATATTTAATTCTTCCAAATCTGTTCCGGTACTTCCGGATTGAGTTTGCAAATTTGCAGATTTGCCATAGTAACCTACCAGTGATGGATAGCCGCCATCTGGAGGAAGGGGGTTAGAAGGTAAATTGGTAAAAGGATCTATCACAATGCCTGAATAGGGTGAATAACGGCTATCCCTGCATTTTCCGTCGGTAAATTTTTCAAAAGGTAAACTATAAAAAGCCTTCGAATCCCGCATGGATGGAGGAGAAAAGAGTCCTGATATTTTTAATTTTTCTATTTTGCAACCTTTACCATTTTGAATACCGATGGCAAAAGCATTATTGAATGTAGCTACAATTTCACTACCCGAATTGCTATCCCAAAATGAGGACTCTCCCATTATTTCCAGGGTGCAAAAAGATCTTTGGTTCCCTGATTTGGAATCATCGGCTCCACGAATAATTAAAGGTTTTGAAATTTTATAACGACCTGTGGGTATATACAAAATCCTGATATTATTTTTGATACAGGTATTTATTGATTTTTGAATAGCAGCATAATCGTCCGTATTATTTCCTTTTGCTCCATACCATTTTACCGAAAAATACTGGTTTACTGATCGGGGATTTATAGTAAGAGAGGTATCAAATATTTGTTGTTGATAATCTGCATCATAATTGCCCCCATTGATAGTGCCACTCCCTTTTAATCGGTAACCATTTTCAAATTTGATCATTTTTCCCTGCGGAATATTTAATGTTCCGCTGATTACTATATCTGAAGAATTGATCAGTACCGTTTTTATGGCCGGATCTTTAAATGCCGCCTGCAAAAGGTTTGTTTGATCGTTACTGTTATTTGATTTGGCAATATAAGTCTGCGAATAGGCAGCAAAGTTGAATAACAAAAAACAAAGAAATATATTTTTCATTTAAAATAAATTTTAAAATAAGACTTCTCAAAAGTATCGAACAATTGAGAAGTAGAAGAAAAAATAGAAATTAATAATTAGCTTTAATTAATATAAAACAATTTAAATATCTTTAGAATAAATTAGTAAAGTGAAGATATTATTTCAGCGATATTTTGAATTGACGGCCTGGGTCTCTGCATTAATATTGCTGGTATTAATGGACCCCTGCACCAGTCCTCACTATTCATTTTGTATTTTTAAATTTCTTGGATTTCGATATTGCCCCGGATGTGGCATTGGCCATTCCATCAGCTATTTATTCCGCGGCGATTTCCGCGCATCATTTTCTGCCCATCCATTAGGAATATTTGCCCTAGCAGTAATTATATACAGAATTTACAAACTTTCAACAATTCATATTTTTTCTCATTTAAAAAAAGTAAATTATGGACAGCAATTTTAATTCAATAAATCCGCTGATACTAAAATATCTGTATGATGTAACTCCTGAAGAATTGGTAACAATCAATTCCCGGACAAAAGATTTCAGCGATGATGAGATTTCTCAATTTTGTATGATTTACCGATCCAAAAGAAAAGATCCCCAGTTGATATTAATATTGTGCCTGCTTGGGCTGGTGGGGGTGGCCGGAGTACAGCGTTTTGTGATCGGTCATATCGGAATGGGGATTTTATATTTTTTTACAGCAGGTTTATGTTTTATTGGAACCATCATTGATGCTATTAATCACAAAGAACTTGCCCTGGAATATAATGCTAAAATGATTACAGAAACTTTATCTATGCTAAATATGATAAGGAGATAATTACTGATATACGAACGTATGAATAATTAAAAATGGCCTTTAATACAGGCCATTTTTAAAGATAGATTATTAAAAAAAATACTTAGATTTATTTTACCTCAAAACTAACTTCCCTATCACCCCATAATAAATTTACTTCTCCTTCGGGGCTGATGGTGAATGTCATTTTTTCTGAAGGCGGATTTAATTGGGTATATGTGGTTTTAACCCTTAACTGGTCGTCTTCCATTTTATAACTAAAAGCCCCCCATTGATCCCATTTTTTATTAAAAATAAGGGTTACATCGTTGCCATTGAAAATGGTAAAGAAACCGTATTTCCCTGCCGGTAATTTATTGCCATCAATTGTCACGTCTTTATCTGTTTCAAAAACAGTAGCTTTATTAGCTCCCGTACGCCATACTTTTCCTTCCATTGGCTCCAGATCTTTCCCAATCGTTCTTCCTTTTATAGACGGCATACTATAATCAATCAAAATTGTAGCTCCACTGTTAATTTTCTGTGTTACTCTTGCAGGGGGACTGGGTATCTTACTTTTATCTTCAGTTTTTGATTGTCCATTTACCTGTGTTGCCAGCAACCCGGCTAAAATAGCGAGCGAAAGTATTTTTTTCATGTTATTTATTTTTGGAATAACATTAAACAAAGATTGCACCAGAAATAAGAGATTTGAACAATAGAGAGATTTATTTTAAAAGATTCTTGGAGTAAGTATCAGAGGTCAGACTTTTTGGTTAAGATCGACGATTCACCAATTATTTAATTTTTACACAGAGGATCTTATTTGATTAAATACAATTCACGGTTATTTATCTGTTTGCTCAATTGATTACTTATTTTTCAACCTAAGTTTCTCTCCATTCTGCCAATCATAATTCCGTTATGATATATCAACATTTTATAAACTCCTTTACGAAATATATGAGAATCTATTGAAAAATAGAGTCGTCTATGATTGTCTTTGATATAATCAAAATGAAGAATTGCTGAATACACTTTTCTAACAGAATCTGCTTCGAATGTTCCGGATTCCCAGGCTGAATTTAATAAAACTCTTCCATTGGGCTGAATGATCACGACATATATATTTGGGGAATTATTTTTTTCTGAATTGATATTGATTTCAAAGGAAACTTCCCATCTAACGGCATTAGATGCAAGTTTTGTAAGTCTCTTATTTTCGTCTATTGCAAAAAATTTCAACCTTGATACTAACAAAGTTGGAGAAAGAGTATTTTTCGTTTGAGTACTTTTTGTAGAATTATTAATTCCGATTTTGTCTTTTTTCTTGTTTTCTGCAATAAATTGTTTCAACAATTTATTCAACCTTGCATTCTCCTTTGCAACGGCATTATTCTGATTTCGCAAATCATCAATATTTTGTTGTAATTGGGCAATTTTTTCATTTGCGTCCGACACTTCTTTTGGGGAAGAGGCCTTATTTTGCAAAATTTGAGTAATTTCTTCTTTTAATTTATTGTATTCAATAAGTTTCAATTCGAGGACTTTATCTGAGGTGTCAGTAGAATCGTACAAGGGACTATTTTGCCGTATTCCTAATTCCGGAGTAGCAGAATCACGTGGAATTTGAACCGAATCTGCTCTTACTTTTTTTTGTACAGCTAAAGGAGTTTTAATGGGAATTTGCGTTTTATCATTTTCCCTGGGTTGAATATAAAAGTGATACCCCCAGATGGAAATTAATACAAATGAGATAATTACAAGCACTAATGCAAAAATCAGAATATATAAAGATTTTGGATCTCTCATGCTTTACCAAAATATAGAAGACGCATTTTTACTAAAAATATTATATTAAAAATACTTATTTTTCAATATTTTCATTAACATACGCTGATAGCCACCCCACTTCTCCCTTTTGTACAAGATAAAATTGTTTCTTTTCATAGAGACCTTCAAACTGGCGCATAATCTTTAATAATAAAACCAAGACAGACATTATTGCGAATAATTCAGAATGGTTAAGCATTTTCTTTAAAATACAAAAAATAGAAATTTGCCGCTAATTCAAAAAGATTGAGAAGAAATGTTTAAATATGGAGATACTTTTTCAAATAGGGATATTAAATAAAAATAACAGGAATATTCATTTCTTAGATTCTTTCGAATGTAAAGCAACGCCGCAAATTACTATAATCTTATTTTAAGGGTCAACATTTTTTATTACATTTTACCCTATTTTTGCAACCCAAAAAATTAAGTAAAATTCATATGGATAATTTGATTTACGTAATACCGGCGATGGGAATTGTTGGTTTGCTTTACACGTTCATAAAATTTGCATGGGTAGAGAAACAGGATGCCGGCAATGAACGAATGAAAGAGATCAGTACCTACATTGCTGATGGTGCAATGGCATTCCTGAAAGCTGAATGGAAAATACTTAGTTATTTTGTTATAATAGCTGCATTGCTATTAGGAATTATGGGCTATAGCAGTCCCAATAGTAGTTGGAGCATCGCTATCTCATTTATATGCGGTGGCTTTCTCAGCGCCCTTGCGGGTTTTATAGGAATGAAAGTGGCCACTAAAGCAAATGTGCGCACTACGCAGGCAGCACGTTCAAGTTTGGCCCGGGCATTAAAAGTTTCTTTCACAGGAGGTAGTGTTATGGGTATGGGAGTTACTGGTTTAGCTGTGTTAGGACTGGGAGGACTTTATATTATTTTGAAATTAATTTTTGCTCCTCATGCAGCGGCCAATAGTTTGGAGATGGAACGAACCATTGAAATACTTACAGGTTTCAGTCTAGGTTCAGAAAGTATTGCTCTTTTTGCGAGAGTTGGAGGGGGTATTTATACAAAAGCAGCGGATGTAGGTGCCGATCTTGTAGGAAAAGTAGAAGCGGGAATACCTGAGGATGATCCCCGCAATCCTGCTACTATAGCGGATAACGTGGGTGATAATGTAGGTGATGTGGCTGGTATGGGTGCCGATTTATTTGGTTCTTATGTTGCTACCATTTTAGCAACGATGGTATTGGGAAGGGAAACGATTTCCAATGATGCTCTTGGAGGAATGGCTCCGATATTATTACCGATGTTGATCGCTTCTATGGGAATTATATTTTCCATCCTGGGAACATTTTTTGTAAAAATTTCTGACAGTGCAGGTTTGCACACTTCTGTTGTTCAGAAAGCATTAAACCTGGGAAACTGGGGCGCTATTGTACTTACTGCTATTGCAGCCTATTTCCTGGTAATGTGGATTATGCCGGATACAGACATGATTTTAAGAGGCCATCATTTTACAAGATATGGAGTTTATGGAGCTATCATTGTAGGACTTATCGTAGGAACCCTCATCAGTTTTATTACTGAATATTATACAGCAATGGGTAAAAAGCCAGTGATGACAATTGTTCGCCAATCTTCTACCGGCCATGCTACCAACATAATTGGGGGCCTTGCTGTTGGAATGGAAAGTACTTTATTCCCAATATTGGTGCTGGCTTCAGGAATATATTTATCTTTCCAATGTGCCGGTTTGTATGGTGTAGCCATTGCTTCAGCAGGTATGATGGCCACTACAGCAATGCAATTAGCTATCGATGCTTTCGGGCCTATAGCAGATAATGCTGGTGGAATAGCAGAAATGTGTGAATTGCCAAAAGAAGTGCGTGAAAAGACAGATATCCTGGATGCAGTAGGAAATACAACTGCGGCTACAGGCAAAGGATTTGCGATTGCTTCGGCTGCATTGACTTCTCTTGCTTTATTTGCTGCATTTGTAGGCATTGCAAAAATTGATGGTATTGATATTTACCGCGCAGACGTATTAGCAGGATTATTTGTAGGTGCGATGATCCCATTCCTATTTTCATCCCTGGCGATACGCGCAGTAGGCGAAGCTGCCATGGCTATGGTGGAAGAAGTGCGCAGGCAATTTCGTACTATCCCTGGCATTATGGAAGGAAAAGGAAAACCGGAATACGAAAAATGTGTTGCGATCTCAACCAATGCATCTATAAAAAAAATGATGCTTCCGGGTGCAATCGCGCTACTTTCTCCGGTAATTATCGGGTTTATATTTGGGCCGGAAGTTTTAGGAGGGTTTTTGGCTGGGGCCACAGTGAGTGGTGTATTGATGGGAGTTTTTCAGAACAATGCGGGCGGTGCATGGGATAATGCAAAAAAATCTTTTGAGAAAGGAGCTTTAATCAATAATGAAACTTATTTCAAAGGTTCAGAACCTCACAAAGCCTCAGTTACAGGAGATACCGTAGGTGATCCGTTTAAAGATACATCAGGACCAAGCATGAATATCCTGATAAAATTAATGAGCATTGTTTCATTAGTAATTGCTCCTACACTGGCACATAATTTTGCAACAAAAATTAATATTGAAAGGCAACAAAAAATAGAGAACCTTATCAATATGGAAAAGAATTCGGTTAGCAATGACATTAATATAAATCAATGGACATTAATCACACCACCGGGAACAGATACAACTGTAGCTGGCAAAGAAGTAAAAAAATTTATGGCTGTTTTGGAACAGGATCATCTCATAGTAAATAACTCTTTTTCTGTAGCTGTAGCTAAAGGAGTATTATACATTGATGGCGACAAACAACCGGCTGAAGTAAATAAAAAATACAGTAATTATATTGCAGGAACAGGCGATTTTATCAGTAAAGAATCGAAGGAATAATATTATTTTTAATACTTTTTTTGAATGAAGAACTCAAAAGGTTCTTCATTTTTTTAAAAAGAAATTAAAATTGTTTGCAGTAAACAAACAAATTTCTCAGATTTCTCTTTCTTCGGAAATAAAAAAGAGTCTCCATTTAGATTGCAGAAGTTTAGCGGTAAAGCACAAAGCGAAAAACCTACTCCATAAAAATCAATTTAGTCATTTGCCGGATTATTAACTATTCCTAAAAATAAAACAGCGCCAGTTTGCTTTTCTACAATAGAATATACAAAAGGATGGTCTAATTTAAAAATGGGAATAGGCAATGGAATAGCCGTTGTGCCAATGCCAATTACAGTAACTGCCGCAGCTTCAGTGCCTTCTTCGTTTACTTTAATATAAGCTTTGTGCATCGCTTTTGTAATATAAACTTTCACTTGTGAAGGGTCATATATTTTTGAAAAATCTGCGTTGCTGCCAAATGCTATATTCATGCCTAACATAGATAATTCGGGTCTCATATCCTCCACTTCATAAGAATATTCCCATTTGGGAATTTCCAATTGAACAGTTGAACTATCCATTTCATTAATGGCGTTGATCAATATAGTTTCATTCAAAGAAGAAGCAAATGTGCTTATGGATTCTTGTGGGTGCACAGGTTCCAAAACATACATGCTAAAACTTTTCCCTCCTCCATAAGGCAATTCTATCATGGTAAATGAACTATCGCCAAACATTTTAGCGGTAAGTTGTCGTTTCATAAAAGGAACACTTTGCGTACTTCCATCCTGCAAATTGAAAATATCATTATAAGTATCCGAAGTTTTGAAAGAATTTTTCCAGGCGCCATTAAAATAAATGGCATTAATGAGATACATCAAATCATCCGATGAAATACTTTGAATGATGGTTGGTATCTTATTGTTTGTTTTTTGCGCTACCCAATTATTGATCGTATTTACTGCCGAAGGATCATCAAAATTCAAAGCCCGTACTGAAGCATCATAATTACTTTGAACGGTATTTAAAAAAGAAGAGAATGGCTGGTAACTGTTTTGCCTGTACCAAATTGAATTAGCAATAGAAAGTTGCACTTTATTATCTTCCTGCGGAAACTGCGAAAGTAAAGATTGGCAAACAGAATTCAGGCTGGCAATATCAATACCTGATATCTGCAATATGTTGGCAATAGAATCTTTGGTTGCATTATCTGCTCCATTATACACCATAGCTAAAGCGAGATAAATGCTTAATGGAGAAATGAGCTTATTATTATTGGAAGTATCCTGCGATAATGTAGCACGGAAAAAATCAAATGCAAACTGGTTATTGGCATTAATAACAGCAGCGCCATTAGTAGGCAATACAATAGTTTGAGTGCGTTCTTCAGGATTGGGGTTTGTTTTTGTACAGGAGCTAACTGTAATAATAATCACCAAAAAAGGGAAAATAAGGGAAGGTATCTTTTTCATAAAAAGCTTTTTATACTTACCTGACCCTCTTTTCAGTCAAAACGTTGCATGTTCAATGAAATAACCTTTGGCAGTAATTGAATTAGCGATTGGATAAAATAAAAATCATTTAAAATTTATTGTTAATCAAAAACAGGAATCTCGAATATTTGTCGCTTTACTATACAGAATATTCATTTGCTTCTGATGCTATTCTACTTAAGATTTCTTCTTTGCAATAAACCAATCATTTCAATTCTTTAAGAACTTTTATCTCCGTAAAAAATATTCCTTTCTGCATCAAGTAGGAAATTGTCTTTGTTCGCGATTATCAGGTTCTTATATTCTTTCACTTTTATCCAATATAAAATAAACATTACCAGCGCAGCTAAAGCGCCAATAATTGGGATAATAATGATCAATTACAAATGTTCCATGCCAGGCCTGCACTGTATGTTGGCTTTTCTTCTTTTAAAGGTAAGTTCAACCTGGTGCATTCTGCAGAAATGGATCTTGTAATTTTATCAACCAAAATAAATTGCCAAACAATATTAAAAATGGAATCCCGGTCCGATATTTATTGAGAAATACATAGCAATTAAGTTTCCCCAATATTAATTATTTTTTTAGCAAACAATATTTTATTCACTTCCACCAATACTTCTATTGCCGGTTTTTTTATTACGGCATAATTACGGTGTATAGGAATAAATGGCGGACTTTTATCAATAATATATTTAGGAATTCATGGTAGTAAAATTCGACCAATCTGCTTCAGGGTAAACTCTTAGCGAAGTACAAACTAAAATAAAAATTAGCCCTCTGACCTTTTTGGATTTTTGTAAAGGCCTTTTCATACTTTTATTTTTCTATGATGGAGTTATAGTCCAATATAACACTACATCATTGAAATCATTGTCACATAACGGACTCGTTCTATTTGTATCCTCAAATCCAATTATTAATTTATTTTCGGGGGCATAATTGATCAAAACTGCATGTCTTTTAAGACCAGGATTTACTTCAGGATTTAAAGCATCTGTAGAACAGAAATGAACAGCATTATTATTTAGTGTGTGGCTAGTTGTATCCCAGGCATTTGCCATAAGAACAAGCCCAATTGTGGTACCTACATCAAATTTCCCCAAATCTGCCTTATCACCTGGACTTAACGGAGTAAGATGGCCTGCATTTGGATAAATATAAGTAATTAATTTGATATCTGTGGCATTTACGGGAGGTTGATTAGTAGGATATGTGTAATAAGCTACCGAATTTGAATTACCGGCGTTTCCTGAAACAAAAGTCAAATATACCTCAGATGTTTGAGTTATTGGAATATCAGCAATGGCGGAGGTTGTAAACCATTCAGGATGTGCGATTACCTCATTTTTGCCATCAGGAAGGATATTATTAATGAATGAAATCATAGAGTCAGAAATCGTATCTTTTAATAAATTATCAGGTAATCCCAGGGTACTATATGGTGCTAAATCCTGATAAGTCGTTGATGTAAAATTTACAGGTTTGCTTACAGGATCCTTTTGACAGGAATTAAGCATTAAAAGGATAATAAAAAATGAGGCATAGTTTATTCTTTTCATGTGATTTGTAGTTTTCATAAAGGGCTACCACAAATATAATGCTTAAAACAAGAAATTATAATTTAGCGTCTAATTCTTTCAATTTTGAAGGAAAACTTTACGCAAAGTTTACAATCAGTTATTTTGAGCATGGCGTGGGATTGCTGAATCAGTCATTCGCCAATCATTATTTTTCTCACTTTCTCCACACCCTCTGTTGAAGGTTTTTTTATTACTGTAAAATTATGATGTGGAGGAATAAATGGCGGACTTTTATCAATAATATATTTAGGAATTCCTGTTGGCAAATATTCAATTAATCCCGCTGCCGGATAAACCTGTAGCGATGTACCCACCAAAATAAAAATATCCCCCGTTGACAAAACTTTTGCTGCTTTTTCAATCATGGGAACCTGCTCGCCAAACCAAACTACATGCGGTCGCAATTGAAAACCTTCTGGCGCATTGTCACCTAAATGAATATCCCCCTTTATTTCATAAAAAGTATTTTCGTCTTTTTCACTACGCATTTTAAAAATTTCTCCATGAAGATGAATCACATTTTTTGAACCCGCTCTCTCATGAAGGTCATCAATATTTTGTGTGATTATAATAACATTAAAATAATTTTCTAAATCAGCAATTCCTTTGTGCGCGGCATTGGGTAATGCTTTGGCTATTTCTTTTCTTCGCTGGTTATAAAAATCCAAAACCAGTTCAGGATCCTTTTTCCAACCTTGAGGAGAAGCCACTTCATAAACATCATATCCCATCCACAAGCCATCACTGTCGCGAAAAGTTTTTAATCCGCTTTCTGCACTTATGCCGGCGCCCGTGAGTACGATTAGATTTTTTTTCAAAATAAAAATCAGTTGAATATTAATGCTATTTTTCTTCTGCCATCTCCATAATTATTTTCCATTCCTCCTCTGTAACCGGCTGAACAGATAATCTTCCCAGGCGCACGAGCGCCATGTCTTTCAAGTGTCTCTCGTTTTTTATTTCTGCAAGTGTTACCGGCCTTTTTAATTTCTTAAAAGCTTTTAAACCTACAGCTACCCATCGTTCATCTTCTGTAGTAGGATCCTGAAATGCTTCTTTGTCAACTTTTGCAATTCCTACAATTTCCATTCCTTCATTGCTATGGTAGAATAAAACTTCATCTCCCTTTTTCATGGCTCTCAAATGGATTCTTGCTGCATAATTCCTTACGCCATCCCAAGTTGCTTTTTTATCTTTTACCAGTTGGTCCCAGCTATATGTGGAGGGTTCTGATTTTGCAAGCCAGTAATTCATTCATTATTTTTTAATGTTAAAGAATTTAAAAGTAAACATTTTAAAAACCATCTTTCATATATTTACGTACCTATTAATACAAATTTACGGTGAGACTTTTATACTTTCCGTTACATTTGAAAATTCATTTTAAAAGAAATTTATCTCACACTAAAAACAAAATCATGTTAAGCATCTTTTTAAAGCCTTATTTATTGCTCTCAATGCCCGGCGGTTCAGAGTGGATATTGATTGTATTTGTTATTTTACTTTTTTTTGGTGGCAAAAAAATCCCAGACCTTATGCGTGGAATTGGCAAAGGAGTAAGGGAATTTAATGATGCTAAAGAAGGTATGAAGAACGAATTGAATGCAGGAATGCAGGATAAAGAAGCAATCAAACCAAATTCAAGTTCTTCAAATAAATAATCGCATTCTTAGCAGATCTATTATTAATTGCCAAGCCACTTCAATCTGAAGTTTCATTAAAAAATAGATAGACAGGTAAAGCAGTGATTATACTGGAATTCATTATTGCAATACACCAGTTTTATTAATTTTAATAGATTTTATTTAATGAGGCCTCTGTATATTCCTGTGGCTAAAACATTTTATATTTTATCATGACAAAGTCATTATACCTGGCGAAAATCAGGAAAAGATGTAGAAAATTGTTTAAAAGGTTTACTATTTCAAACGCTCATATTTTTCCACGCTTCTGGAACTATCAGGATAAGTGATCGTTTGTGTATAATGATCAGTACCATTTAATTCATACTCAACCAGGAAGGAATGCCCTGCTACTACAGGCAAGGAAGAATTGAGATCTGTTTCCTTTATTTGATTATTACCAACTACGTCAAATGTTCCAAAACCAATAGCAGTTTGCCTTACAGATGAAGAATCTTTTTGCGATTGCCCAAACATAAAGTACCCCTCGTAAAAAGCTTTATATTGTATCCAGTTATTCCTAGTCGTATCATTTTTCTTTATGCCATAAGATTCCAATTCTTTCCATACTCCATCTAATGGGCTTTTTACCGCGGTCCCTACTTTTTGATACACTTCAGTAAGTTTTGATTTCTGACCTGCTATCACTATTTCAGGAATTACCTGGTTATACCCATCCGGCGTTGTGATTATATTTAATTTATAACTCGGATGAGTACTGTCCTTAATGGCGCCGCTTGCACTGAAGATTATATTTTCTGTTACCCCACTTGTATCTGAAGTATAAGAACCTACTCCAAATCCGGATGTAGAATCAGTAGGATTTAACTGAGTGTACATCATGAAACGATCCGTGTAAATTTTAAGCTGCTTAAGGTCTGTATTTTTGGTATCGTTGTTGTTATAATTAACTGTTTGGGATTCCATTAAGTATGTTCCGGGCATTTGAGGTGCCTTCTTAACGGAGGAGTTACAGCTTATCAATAAAGCTATAAAGCAAATTTTTAAATATTTCATAACATTTGAATTTAGACTTGTCAATTTAACATATCTTTTTGATTAAACAATATTTCTTTTTACCCGATGATTTAAGTACCTATTTTTAAATTCCACCTATTTTCCTTTCTTCCAATCTATAAAAACTAATTTTCTTGTTTCATTTATTTAGTCCTTTTCATTTAAAGTATCTTTACCATCAAAAAGTCTCTGGCATTACCAAGAATTTATAAGAAACTTCAATCCTTTTCACCCAAGTTATACTGGAAAGAAATACTAGCTGCATTGATGATATTGCTCGCTTTTATTTTTTTCAGAAGCGAACGAAGAGAATTATTACAGATAATCCCAAATATAGAAAATGCGGATCCCTTCTGGCTCTTATCAGGGCTAATGATAACTTTTCTGTATGTGATCTTCCAAAGCGGAATATATGTGAGTAGTTTTGCCTCCATTGGGCTTTCTTTAAAATGGTTAGATTCCATAGAACTGTTTTTGAAAAGAAATTTTTTAAGCATTTTTTTGCCGGCTGGCGGCGTTAGCTCTCTCGCGTACACACCTTCACAGTTAAGAAAAAGAGAATTCAACAAAACACAGGTGCACCAGGCAAGTGGCTTATATGGTTTTGCAAGTTTATTCACTGTTTTTTTAGTAGGCTTTCCTGTAGTTATATTGTTTGCCTTTTCAGGCAATAAACACTCAAATGATGCGTGGCTTGGGCTCTTAATGGTTGTAGTTATTTTATCAGGGATAATATGGATGGCGAAATCTCTGAGGGCGAAAGGAAAATTATATGATTTTATTGTAAAAAAAATTCCTCGTACAGGACCATTAATTGATGAACTTTTTGCTGCGAATGTGAATAATAAAAAATATGCCGGAGCTGTGTTATTTTCAACAGGAGTGGAATTTACAGGCATGTTTCATGTTTATATCGCTATGCTTGCTCTTGGAGTTCCTGCTTCTTTTCCAGTTGCAGCCATTGCCTATATCGTTTCAGTTTTATTAATGATATCTTCCCCATTTTTGCGCGGGTTAGGAGCAGTGGAGATTTCCCTTGTGTATATTTTGCAGTTATATGGATATTCTTCCCTCCAGGCATTATCAGTTACTATTTTATATCGTGTGTTTGAATTCTGGCTTCCCATGCTACTTGGCATATTGGCTTTTGCATGGAGGGGAAGGCATTTATTTATAAGGATAGTTCCTGCTTTGCTCATTTTTACCCAAGGGATTTTAAATATCATATCAGTAGTAACGCCTCCTATTCATTTGCGGCTCAAACTAATCAGGGAATTTATTCCATTGGAAGCCATTAATGCTTCTAATGTATTGGTATTATTTACCGGGCTAGCTCTATTAATTACTTCAGCATTTATGCTTAAAGGGCTAAAAAACGCCTGGCGTATCGCTTTGCTGCTTTCTATCTTTTCACTGGTAGGCAATCTTACCAAAGCACTGGATTATGAAGAGGCTGCTTTTGCCGGAGCCATTATTATTTTATTATTGTTGAGTAGAAGCCAATACCGCATCCAGAGTAGTGTAAAATGGATACGGCTAGGTATTTTTTCCGTATTAATTGTTTTTTTGTCAGTAATGATCTTTGGATACTTTAGTTTTTATTTTATTGATAAAAGGCACTTTGGAATTGACTTTACATGGAAACAATCGCTCCTGAATACTTTTCAGATATTTTTTTTAGGAGGTAATGATGCGCTTCATCCGCTTACGCCTTTTGGCCACCAGTTTATTTTACTTATTCATTCACTTGGTTTTTTAAGTTGGGGATTTCTTTTATTTACGATTATTAAACCTTTTGTAAATATTGACACTACAACAAATTTTAGCAGGGAAAAAGCAAAAACATTGCTGGAAGAATATGGCACGTCCTCAATAGATTTTTTTAAAATCTCCGATGACAAGCTCTTGTTTTTTTCGGAAATCCATGATGCCTTTGTTGCTTATAGAATCGCTTCCAGTTTCGCTATTGTGCTTGGAGAGCCCGTCTGTGCTGAAGAAAATAAACTGGAGGTAATTGGAGAATTTTATCGTCAGTGCAAAAAAATGGGATTACGCGTTGCCTTCTACCGCGTGGATGAAAACAGTATTTTATGGTTTAATCAACTAAGAAAACAAAAATTGGTTATTGGGCAGGAAGCCATATTAGATGCTCAAAATTTTACCCTTCAGGGAAAAGACAAACGTTCATTGCGTAATGCATTAAACAGTCTTGAAAAAAAAGGCTTCTATACCCAAATTCATAAGGCGCCGCATGATACTAAACTTATAAATGAATTAAAAAATATTTCTGATGAATGGTTGAAATCTTATGAAAAAGAGGAACAGGTATTTAGCCAGGGAATGTTTATTGAAACAGAAATAATGCAGCAGGATGTCATCACTATTTCCGATGCTGAAGGAGAAACAGCTGCATTTTTAAATATTATTCCTGATTATTCATCAGAGGAATGTACTTATGATCTGATAAGAAAAAAAAGAGATGCTCCCGGAGGTTGTATGGATGCCTTAATTATAAAATTGATCGAATATGCTAAAGAAAGTCAAAACAAATATATTAATTTGGGTCTTGTACCCATGACAGGAATTACCGAACCACAAAGCCCGTCAGAACAAATAATAAAATTTGCCGGCGAGAAGCTAAAACGATTCAGGCATTTTCAGGGTCTCCGTGATTTTAAAGAGAAATACGCTACCATCTGGGAAAATAAATTTCTTGTGTATGAGAATGATTATGACCTATTACAATTACCCGCTGCTTTAAATAAAGTAATGACACCTTAAATCAAGAATATGAAAAAGGCCCTTTTTCCAATCCTTTTATTTTTAAGCACAATCGCCAATATTTCTTTTTCTGCTGCGGGCAATTTGCCCATTAAGGAATGGGCAGCCTCTTCTCACGACAAACCTCTCCTATTCTATATTTCCGGCGATGGAGGCTTTAATAAATTTTCTAATGACCTTTGCGAATCTCTAAATGAAAAAGGATTTGATGTGGTAGCATTAGATTCTAAATCATACTTCTACAATAAAAAAACACCGGAACAAACCGCACAGGATATTGCCGGTTTTCTTACTAACATATTAAACGGCAGAGAAAGCAACCAGGTTGTTTTTATTGGATATTCCTTTGGTGCCGATGTGTTACCCTTTGTGCTTAACCGTTTACCCGAAAATATTCATGATAAAGTAGTTGTATCTTTTATTATGGCTTCATCTGGAAGTACAGATTTTGAAATTCACTGGCTGGATATGCTTGGCGGAAATAAAAAAAGGAATATGGATGTAGTAACTGAAATTAACAAACTCCTTGACGAAAAAATAGTAATCATAACCGCCAGCGATGACAATAATCTCGATATAAAGAGTATAAGTTTAAAAAATTATACTCGGGTTGTATTGCCCGGCGGACATCATTTTGATGGCGATACAGATGAAATTGTACAAAAAATCATCAAATACTTGTAGGATTAATTTTAATAAAAGGATAAAGATTTTTGTGTTGAAAAAAATCACGATTACTCGTTTTATAAAAAAAATCTATAAAGGAAATTTTTCAAATTTTAAAAATGTCTCCTGATATAATCATCTGGATAATTGCCGTTTTTTCTATTGCAGGTATTCTCTTACGACCGTTCCATTTGCCTGAAGCTGTTTGGGTTGTGGCTGGTTCATTTTTATTATTGCTACTGCATCTTATCTTGCCGTCAGATGCTTTGGCCGGAATTGAGAAAGGTACAGACGTTTATCTTTTTCTAACAGGAATGATGTTATTGGCTGAAATTGCAAGAGAAGAGCAACTCTTTGACTGGCTTGCGGCCCATGCCACCAGGCGTGCAAATGGCTCGGGTACCCGGTTATTCTTAATGATCTATGTGGTGGGGATCCTGGTAACTATATTTTTATCAAATGATGCTACTGCAGTAGTGCTTACACCTGCTGTAGCCGCAATAACTAAATTAACGAAAGTCAAAAAACCATTGCCTTATCTTTATATCTGCGCTTTTATAGCTAACGCTGCTTCTTTTGTTTTGCCTATTTCTAATCCCGCTAACCTTGTAATTTATGGAACATCTATTCCTCCATTAGGCTTATGGTTGTCCCGTTATTTTTTACCATCATTATTAGCTATTTGTATCACCTACTTTTTATTGTATGCAACGCAGCGCAAAAAAATAATGGATCCGATAGATCGTAATATATTAGTACCTCCACTTTCCAAAGGTGGTAAAACAGCGGGGATTGGTATTATTGTTACAGCTATATTGTTGCTAATATCCTCAGCTTATGGTTTCCCTCTTGGTTCCATCACAGCAATCGCCGGTGTGATTACAACAATTGTTGTTTTAATAATATCGGGCAATTCCCCCGGGAAAATTGTTAAAGGAATTTCATGGTCTGTTTTACCATTAGTTGCAGGTTTGTTTGTAATAGTAGAAGCGCTTAATAAAACGGGCATCATCGCGGCAATGAGTAAGATGGTAAATAATAGCGCTGAAAAATCTGTAACTCTTACGGCATGGTGCAGCGGAACATTCATTGCTATAATTAGTAACGTCACCAATAATTTACCGGCTGGCCTTATTGCTGGCAACGTGATCCACACAGCAAATGCCCCTAATTTAATAAAGGATTTTATTTTGATAGGGGTCGATTTAGGGCCTAATCTTTCTGTTACAGGATCTCTGGCAACTATACTTTGGCTGGTAGCTTTGCGTCGCGAAGGAGAAAATATTAACGCCTTTACTTTTTTTAAATTGGGGATTATAATAATGTTACCCGCCTTGTTTGCTGCATTTGCAGTTTTGATGATATAAGGAGACTATTTGATAATCACCTTATACAGCAAATCAATAAATAACCTGAATTCTTATTTTTATAGTATAACATTAATCATTAGACGAAAATAGGTTGACCAATCCGTAGAACAAAACACGACTTATGAAAGTTATTTAAATAAATGGGAAATCAGAAGATTTGCAATTTAAAACCTTGCATTAAGAGAATGGACTTCTTATTCTTAAAAAAAAGTATTTGGAAAATATACCATTTTATACCATCCTCATTTCCTGTTAAAAAATGCCATGCAAAATCCAAATACCAGGAAAATAAAACCCGTATAAAAATTTAATTTATTAGACAGCGCTGCAGAAATAAGGCCTCCAATTATAAGTATGAGCGAAATAATTATGAAGAAGATTCCGATAACAAATCCAAGGTTATTTAGTTTTTTATACATAATCGATTTTGTTTAAAAGAAAATAATATTAAGCAGGATAGTAATGGCAATTAATATCAGTCCCAGAGGTACCACCCTCAGGTACCATTTATCCTGGTGATACGATGGTTTTACAGTTAAAGAATAAACAAGGCCTTTGAGTTCTGCTTCTGGTTTCGGTTTTGTAAAAAGACTTACAATAATGGTAGTACAAAAATTTACGATCCACGAAACAGAAGCAACAATAAATGCCTGTCCCATACCGCTGTGTATTTCATACAAGGGATAAATCCATCCGCCTTTCCCTTCTGCCAAAGTAAGGCCATGAGTAAGCGCCGCAGCGATCGTTCCGGCAAGAAGTCCAAAGAAGGCGCCATGTCCTGTTGTTCTTTTCCAAAACATTCCCAGCAAAAAAGTTGCAAATAAAGGCCCGTTTACAAAACTGAAAACTAACTGAAGAAAATCGTTAATGTTATTAAAACTCTTGGCGATGTAGGCAGTAACAATAGATAAAAGAATGCCTGCTACTGTTACTATTTTCCCTACAATAAGATAGTGCCTGTCCGACTTGTTTTTTACAAAATAAGATTGATAAATGTCAAAAGTAAAAACAGAATTAAATGCGGTTACATTACCTGCCATACCACTCATGAAGGATGCAATAAGTGCCGTAATACCTACACCCAACAAGCCTGTTGGGTAGTAATGAGAAATAAGCGCAGGCAATGTCATTGTATAATCCAGGCCGCCCTTTCCATCAGAAGGGATGCTGAAACCTTTTGAAGCCAATGCAGGCTGCAATAACGCAATGGCAATAACACCCGGCAATACAACAATAAGTGGCATAAACATTTTAGGAATTGCAGCAATAATAGGCGTGCGTCGGGCAGCATTCATGTTTTTTGCCATCATCGCTCTTTGCACTACCAAAAAGTCGGTACACCAATATCCAAATGACATAACAAAACCTAAACCAAATATCAACGACATGAAATTGATTCCCATAGGATTTGAATCTGCATGACCCATATACTTCCAGGCATGAGTCATTTCGGGCTGCAGCACTGCTTTGATATTTGACCATCCTCCCGCATCATGCAAAGCAACAATTACAAGAGGTGAGAGTCCAAGGACTATTAAAAAAAACTGGAGCACTTCATTATAAACAGCGCTGGTTAATCCTCCAAGAAAAGTATAGACCATTACAATGCTTGCGGCGAGCCAAATAGAAACATCAAAATCCCAATGCAAAATAACTTCAAGCAATTTTGCCAAAGCGTACAAGGAGATACCTGATGAGAAAATGGTCATCACAGCAAAAGAAATTGCGTTCAATCCTCTTGTCTTTTCATCAAAGCGAAGTTTTAAAAATTCGGGTACGCTCCTGGCCCTGCTGCCATAATAAAAAGGCATCATAAATACACCCAAAAAAACCATTGCAAATATGGCGCCTACCCAATAGAAATGAACAGTCATAATTCCATACTTTGCGCCGGAAGCTACCATACCCAGTACTTCCTGTGCCCCGAGATTTGCAGAAATAAATGCGAGGCTTGTAATCCACAATGGAATATTTCTGCCACTGGTTAAAAAGTCACTGCTTGATTTAATTCTTCTTTTTATTATAAATCCAACCCCAATAACAAAAAGAAAATAAACAATAATGATCAGGTAATCGGCAATGTGCAGATTCATAAACAATCATTTTTTTTAAATGAATCACGAAACTTTTACAATTTATTAATTATTACTCTTATTTTACAAAACTCTGGCATAAAAAAATTAATTTAGCAATAAGAATTTAATAACTAAATACAATTATTATGTATAGCGATAATCAAGACCCTTCTTTAAAAGAATTCAATCCCTTAGAAAGCCTTGACGAATGGGAAGAAGATGTTTTGGAGAGATACCCCGATCCTGAAATAGAAACGGCAGCGAAAACAAAAGATGAATTCAGAAATTACGAAACTACGAAAAGAGATTCGGTAAAAGAATTTTACCGGTTGAATCATACCTATCAAACTTATGATTTTGTAAAGGAGAAGAAAAGTAATTTCCTTCAGTTTAATAAAAAAGAAATGCCTGTTTGGGATGCATTTGATTTTTTGAATCAGTTGGTAGATGATTCCGACCCCGACACTGATTTGGACCAATTGCAACATTTGTTACAAACTTCTGAATCCATTCGTCGCGACGGGCATCCTGACTGGATGGTATTAACAGGGCTTATGCACGACATGGGTAAGGTACTTTGCCTTTTTGGTGAACCGCAATGGGCTGTAGTAGGAGATACTTTCCCGGTGGGTTGTGCTTATTCGGATAAAATTGTTTATCCTGAATTTTTTAAAAATAATCCTGATTATAGTAATCCCGGGTATAACTCACAGTATGGCGTGTACGAAAAAGGATGTGGATTAAAAAATGTTCAGATGTCATGGGGCCATGACGAATATGTGTATCACATCCTAAAAGATTACCTTCCTGAAGAGGGTTTATATATGCTTCGCTATCATTCCTTTTATTCATGGCATCGTGAAGGTGAATACAGTTACTTACTTAATGACCATGATAAAGAAATGCTGAAATGGGTAAAACTTTTTAATCCTTATGACTTGTATTCCAAAAGTCCTACCCCCCCTGATTTAAATGAATTAAGGCCTTATTACGAAAATCTTATTAAAAAGTATTTGCCGGAAACTTTGAAGTTTTGAATTGAAAAAAATTCAAAATAATACGTGCTGGATATTTCTTCCACAAAAAATAAGTGCATAAAAAACAATTATATCGTTGTTTTAATTTCAGTCGCTGTATTAGTGATTTCTGGATAAACCTGCAATGGGCTTTACCCATTGGATCCCGAATCGGGTAATTATTTATGAGGTATCCCCTATTTTTGATTCCATAAAATTAAATACCGTGTGAGGGTGAAAAACTACTAACCAGCAAAAAGGCTTAAAAAACGATAAATGATGAAAAAACTTCTTTTACTGATAATGATAGCAGGCGTAACCAAAGCAAATGGCCAAAGGATTTTCGACATAAAAAAAATGGGAGCAAGCGGCGATGGAAAAACAAATGATGGCCCATTCATTCAAAAGGCAATTGATGCCTGTTCTAAAAGTGGTGGAGGAATTGTAGTAGTTCCTTCTCCGTATACTTTCATTTCGGGGCCAATTGAATTAAAGTCAAATATTGATTTGTATGTAGAAGCAGGTGCTGTTTTAAAAGCAAGCCCTGATGAAAAGTTATATACCAAAAGCGCCTTCCGAGAAAACAAAGGCGAAGGTACCATGTGGATCAGCGGAGAAAATATTCAGAATGTATCTATCACGGGAAGCGGTAGTATTAATGGCAATGGTATTTCTTTTATGGGAGCAGAACTTGAGGATTCTTATGTTTTAAAACCCTTTAAGGTGATAGATCCCAGGCCACATTTATTAACCATCATAGGAGGAAAAAATATCAGGATACATGATATTCATATCGGTAACTCAGCTTATTGGACTATGCATTTAGCCGGTTGCAATGATGTAGTGATCTCCGGAATCACTTTACTGAATAGCGTTAAAGTGCGCAACAGTGATGGAATAGATTTGGATCACAGCAAGAATGTACGTATCAGCAATTGCTATATTGAAAGTGGGGATGATTGTATCTGCTTAAAGAACCGGAGGGAATACCAGGAGTTTGGACCTTGCGAAAATATTACCGTAACTAACTGTACGATGACCAGTCGTAGTTGCGCTATTAAAATTGGTTCAGAAAATATGGACACCATTCGACAGGTAGTATTTAATAATTGTATCATCAAAAACAGTAATCGTGGCGTAGGCATTCAGAACCGGGATGAAGGAGTCGTAACGGATGTTTTATTTTCAAACATGATTATCGAAAGCCACCTCTTTTCAGATGTATGGTGGGGAAAGGCAGAACCTATCTATGTTACAGCTTATCGCAGGGCGAACGGAAATAACAAGGATGCCAACTCGCGTTTTCCCAGAGGCGCCACTGAAAGTAGTGTAGGCGAAGTAAAAAATATTAGTTTTACCGACATAAAATGTACCAGTGAAAACGGCATTTATGTGAGTGGCGAATCTGCTGATAAAGTTCAAAATATAATTTTTGACAACGTAGATGTGACAATAAATAAAACAACAACCTTACCAGGTGGTATCTATGACCGGCGACCTTGCGAAGTGATAGGTTTTGTAAAGGGCAATACTTCTGGTTTTTATTTGGATGATGCAAAAAATATCAAAATCAGGAATTGCTCCGTCCAATGGGGAGACGACCGTCCGGATTATTTTAAATATGCTATTGACAGTAACCTTGTTGAAGATCTGGAAATTATTGGCTTCAGCGGAACTTCTGCATTTCCTTCCAAATATGAAGCAATTAAAAAATAGGAAAACACCAACTTGCAGATCAAATAATGGAATACATTAAAATCTTTAAAAACGAGTGAGTAACGCCTTTTACGTGGCTTATTATCCTTCTTAGTTTACCTATTATTAGATTGTTACATTTGCTTATAAGAACTAAATGATAAAAGCATATTTTTTTTAAACAATTTCTTTTCTTTTTTCATTTTTGCTCTTTAACATGGCATTAATCTTGAACATTATACTTATCACTTAAAAACTTCGTTTCTTTGATATAATTTTTGACAGAATGACAAGTGAAAAACAAATATGAAAAATAACTATTTCCTCAATGGGCCAGAAGATGAGGTGGAATTTATGCCCATGATTCCAATGAATGAAGAAAATGACGCTTCCGATGAACAACCCATTCCTGCTGAATTACCGCTACTTCCATTAAGAAATACCGTCCTTTTTCCCGGTGTCGTCATTCCGATTACAGTGGGCAGAGATAAAAGTATAAAAGCGGTAAACGATGCTTACAAGACTGACAAATTGATAGGTGTAGTATCACAAAAAGACAGCCTTGTGGAAGAGCCGGCTATAAAGGATTTGGTAAATATCGGAACGATCGCAAAAATTCTTAAACTGATAAAAATGCCGGATGGAGGAACCACGGTTATCATCCAGGGCAAAAAAAGATTTCAGATAGATAAGATCACCAGTGATGACCCTTATTTTAAAGCGAAAATAACTGTACTTATTGATGACGATTTGAAAAATGACAACGACTTTGAGGCAATGGTATCTTCTATTAAAGAACTTGCAGGACAGATCATACAACTATCTCCTAACATGCCTTCTGAGGCAACAATCATTTTAAAAAATATTGAAAATCCCTCTTTTTTAATACACTTTGTAAGCAGTAACCTGAACAGTAATATTGTTGAAAAACAAAAATTACTTGAGATTCAAAATATAAAAGCAAGGGCAGAAGTATTATTGAATTTATTGCAGACAGAATTGCAATATGCCGAGTTAAAAAATAAAGTTACCAACAAAACCCGCGCTGAACTTGACAAGCAGCAGAAAGATTATTTTTTGCAACAACAATTGAAAGCGATCAAAGAAGAATTAGGGGGCGATAATGTGGCTGAGGTAAAGGAAATGCAGAAGAAAGCGGAAACCAAAAAATGGCCGGCGGCTGCAAAAGAGATGTTTAATAAAGGCGTGGAAAAATTAGAACGAATGCATCCTTCCACACCCGATTATTCTGTAGTATATAATCACCTGGACCTGATGCTTGACCTGCCGTGGGAAGATTATACAAAAGATCAATACGATTTTAAAAAAGCAAAAAAGATCCTTGATAATGACCATTATGGAATGGAAAAAATAAAACAAAGAATACTCGAATATCTTGCTGTACTCAAATTGAAAGGCGACATGAAGAGCCCGATACTTTGTTTTGTAGGCCCTCCGGGAATTGGGAAAACCTCTCTTGGAAAAAGTATTGCAAACGCTATAAATAGAAAGTATGTAAGAGTAAGTCTTGGCGGATTGCATGATGAAAGTGAAATCAGGGGACATCGTAAAACCTACATTGGCGCTATGCCCGGAAGAATCTTACAGTCTATTAGGAAAATAAAATCTTCAAATCCTGTAATGATTCTGGATGAAATAGATAAAGTAGGGACTGATTTTCGCGGCGATCCTTCTTCGGCTCTTTTAGAAGTGTTAGATCCGGAACAAAACAATAATTTCTATGATAATTACTTAGAACTTGAATATGATTTAAGCAAAGTTCTTTTTATTGCCACGGCCAATAATTTGCAAAATATTCAACCCGCACTGCGCGACCGACTTGAGATCATTGATCTTAGCGGTTATGCCATTGAAGAAAAAATAGAAATAGCTAAAAGGCATTTAATCCCAAAACAAAAAGAAGCGCATGGATTAAAAGATGCCTCATTCAAAATAAGCGATGCGGTATTGGAAAAGATAATTACTGATTTTACAAGAGAAAGCGGTGTACGTGAACTCGACAGGCAACTGGCTTCTGTAATGAGAAAATTAGCAAGAGAATATGCTGAAAAAGGAAAATTGAAACCTACAGTAAGCATTAATGATGTAGAAAAAATTCTGGGAAGGTCAAAGTATAATAATGAAATGTACAAAACCGCAAATATAGCAGGAGTGGCTGTAGGCCTTGCCTGGACCTATGTAGGGGGTGACATACTCTTTATTGAATCTACTACCAGTGACAACGGTAAAGGAGATTTAAAACTTACCGGTAACCTGGGTAATGTAATGAAGGAAAGCGCTTCCACCGCTCTAAGTTACCTGCAATCCAACGCAAAAAAATATAGTATTGATCCCGAAGCTTTCGTTAAAAAGAATGTGCATATTCATGTGCCGGAAGGCGCTGTTCCCAAAGATGGCCCAAGTGCCGGCATTACTATGATGACTGCACTTGCATCCTCATTCACTGGAAGAAGAGTAAAACCTTATATGGCTATGACAGGTGAAATCACTTTGCGTGGTATGGTACTTCCAGTAGGCGGTATCAAAGAAAAAATCCTGGCTGCAAAACGATCAGGCATACGCGAAATTATTATGAGCGCACAGAATGAAAAAGATGTAAATGATATCAATCCGAATTATATAAAAGGGCTTAAAATTAATTACGTAAAAACCATGCAACAGGTGCTGGAACTTGCTTTGGCATAGGTTAATCACAGATTCTGATAATGGAAAGTTAGTAAACTCACTTTTATAAATTTCTGTCGAAAAAATTTTTAAAAAATTTATGAACAGTAAACCAATAAATAATAAGGATTCGATATCTAAAAGATATCGAATCCTTATTATTTATTGGGGTTAGTTTACTTTAAAAGATTTCATCCGAACAAATTCAGTAAAACATTTCTTTTTATTTTTTTTAAATTCGAGTAAAAAAAAATGACTACACTTTCGCAGTCGCTGGTAAATTTTGCATTTATCAGGCGTGTTTAATTTATTATAAGTAATTTAGAAAAATAAAAATTTACAAGAATAAAAATGAAAAATATAATAAAATGCTGCATAAAGTCAACGTGCTATTCACTGATGATACCATTTGTATTATTACTGATTACAACGTCAGCAGTTAAAGCAAATAATTTGCAGGAACCGGAATCAGATTCTTTGGCGATACAAGGTAGATGGGATATCACTATTGATGTGAATGGCAAAATGTATCCATCCTGGCTGGAGATTCGTCATTCAGGGATACGTATGCTGGTAGGCAGTTTTGTGGGAACAGGAGGAAGCGCCCGCCCGATTTCCCGTGTGAACCTGGTAAATGGCAAGATGAGCTTTTCTATACCGCCGCAATGGGAGAATGAAACGAATGATCTCCAGGTGGAAGGAACACTGCAAGGTGATAGTCTGACAGGATCAATGACATTTAGTAATGGCAATACTTATCCATGGATAGGTAAAAGAGCGCCACTTCTGACACGCAAAGAAAAACCTATGTGGGGAAAACCCATTCATCTTTTTGATGGCACCAATTTGAATCAATGGCATGCTACGGGTAAAAATCAATGGAAAGCAGAATCCGGATTGTTAAGAAGTCCTCATTCAGGATCCAATCTTGTAACGAATGAAACTTTTAAAGATTTTAAACTGCATATAGAATTTCGTTACCCAAAAGAAAGTAACAGTGGCGTGTACCTGCGGGGAAGGTATGAGGTGCAGGTGATAGACAGCAAAGGTATGGAACCCTCTGATGTGTTGCTGGGCGGCGTTTATGGATTTTTATCACCCAGCGAAATGGTGGCTAAAGCGCCCGGAGAATGGCAATCATTTGACATAACATTGATTGGAAGAATGGTAACTGTAGTGGCTAATGGAGTACAAATTATCTGTAACCAGGAAATACCTGGTATTACCGGAGGAGCTATAGATAGTGATGAAGGAGCGCAGGGTCCCATACTTTTGCAGGGTGATCACGGACCAATTGATTTTAGAAATATTGTTATTACTCCTGCTAAATAAAAAATGGATTATTTTATTAAAAACAAATTGCAACAGAACAACAAATATCTAGAATTTCTATTCTGAATTTAAATTAGCTCAATTAATTTTTACAGGCAATAGATATTTTTTCTATAGGCTAATAATCTTTTATCAGATGGGTCCAGCTCTGTAATGAGATAATCTATGGTATGAATATTACAAAGTCTCATTTTTTGTTCTGAATTTAGTTTTTCAGAAATAGAAAGTATTACAAGCTTTTCTGAGCTTTGGATCATCGCTTTTTTTACCTGTGCCACTTTCCAGTCCATTTCTGTAAGTCCTGCTTTTGCATTAAGTCCGTTTACTCCAAGAAAACATAAATCCACTCTAATTTCTGCCAGGTCACTTACTGTTTTTTCACCTACAATAATTTGTGCAGAATTATCTACCTGGCCTCCTAATAATATTACAGTGAGCAATGGATGTTCAGAAAGTTCTAAAGCCATCAATGGACTTACGGTAAAAAAAGTAGCTTCAAGGTTGTCAGGAATTAATCGCACCATTTCCAACATGGTAGTACCTGCTTCGGTAAGCATAGTCATTCCATCTTCTATAAGGCCAATAGCCTTACGTGCAATTTCTTTTTTTTCTTTCTGTGCATACACTGAATTTTGAGGAGCAGGATAATGATACGATTTGGAAAGTGCGCCACCATGTACTTTCAGTATCTCTCCTGAGCTCGCTAATTCAGCAAGGTCGCGTCTTATAGTATCTTCCGAAACATCTAATTGCTTGCTTAAATGAGAAGACAAAACTTTATTGTGAAGGTTGATTTGTTTAAGGATAAAAGCATGCCGCTCATTTTTAAACAAGTTACTTATTGGATTTTTCATTTATTAAATATAAAAAGATTTTTTATTTCCGATATTTTTTTTGACGCGCATTTCAAAATCGCTCTTCTACTTTACTATTTTATTTGCTGCCCGACCTTTTGAATAAAATTGTTTCTTAAATGAAAAGAATAAATTTTTGGGGTTTTGAAAGAAGCAGAAATGCGAATGGTTTTTACTTAAAAAATCGCAATTATTGAATTTCAATTATTCAAACAAAAGGTGCGAATATTTAAACTATATTAATTAAAATGAAGGATGGTTATATTTAATGATAAAAATGTTGCACGAATATGCAATATAGTTTAATTTAGTATTTTAAAAACGCGTAAACATGCAAAACCCAAAGAAATGTCATTATTAGCCTTTGATCTTGGTGGAACAAAATTAGCAACGGCCATTTTTAATAACGAGGGCAAAATTTTATTCAGGGAAATTACTCCTCTGGAAAAACGAAAAGGGCCCGTAGTTGGTAAATTAATTACCAACAGAATTTCGACCTTATCTGATGTTACCGGGATTACAAAAGACGAAATTAAATCCATTGGCATTTCAGTTCCGGGTATTTATCATTCAAAACATGGAACCGTTTGGGCACCTAATATTCAAGGATGGAAAGAATATCCTTTACTGGCAGAAATACAAAGTATTGCCGGAAAAATTCCGGTAACTATTGATAGCGACCGCGCATGTTATATTCTTGGCGAAGTGTGGAAAGGGAGTGCGCAGCAATGTAAGGATGCGATTTTTCTTTCGGTGGGTACCGGAATTGGTGCCGGTATTTTAGTAAACGGAAATGTTTTGCGTGGCTCTAATGATATTGGCGGAGCAATTGGATGGATGGGGGTTCAGCGCCCTTTTGATCAAAAATATATTGAATGTGGTTGCCTCGAATATTACACTTCCGGCGAAGGAATAGCAAAAATGGCTAAGGATTTATTAAAGGAGCAAAAAAATTATTCGGGAGAATTAAAGAACAAATCAATTGAAGAAATCAGTTCCCTTACTATATTCAGATTATATGAAAAGAAGGATGAAATTGCTGAAAAAGTAATTCAGCTTTGTATCGAATATTGGGGAATAGCTGCAGCCAACTTAGTAAGTCTTTTTAATCCGGAAAAAATAATCTTTGGAGGCGGTGTTTTTGGTCCTGCAATTTCCTTATTAGCTCATATAAAAGAAGAAGCTACAAAATGGGCGCAACCCATAAGCATTCAACAAGTAAGTTTCGAAGCATCTTCCTTAAAAAATGATGCAGGAGTTTATGGCGCAGGATTTTTAGCGCTCAGTAAACTTAATTCTTAAAAATGAAGTACGGGCTGAACAGTAAAGCAACAAATAATTTAGATTCTGAATTTGGTTTCAAAATAAAAAAAAATAATTAATTAATAGGAAGAAAATTGCAGGAGTTTGATTTTGCTAAAAGAACTTCTAAAAAAAATTGCAGTAAAGAAACAATTTCTATAAATTCCTATTTTTATAACAGAGTAAATAAAAAGGATAAAAAAAATCATTTATTTTCTTCTAAAACATTTTCCAGTTCCTTATTCGCTAATTGCCCGCAAGCCGCGTCAATATCTTTACCTCGGCTTACCCTCAGTCTCACATTTACGCGGTGTGCGGCGAGATAATCCATAAATCTTTGAGTAGCTTCTTTATCTGGCTTTTCGTAATCAGCATTTTCAATTGGATTATATTCTATCACGTTAATTAAATGAACCGGTACCTGCCTGTAGATTTTTATCAGGTCATCGGCATCCTGTATGGAATCATTTTCATTCTTAAATAAAATGTATTCAAAAGTGATATCATTTTTTGTTTTATCATAAAAATAATTCAAGGCTTCTATCAGCGATTTGATATTATTGGTTTCATTGATAGGCATTAATTCACTCCGCTTTTTATCATTTGCTGCGTGGAGAGATAATGCCAGGTTGAATTTTACACCATCATCACCCAATTGCCTGATCATTTTTGAAATGCCTGAAGTAGAAACGGTGACTCTTCTTGAGCCCATGCCAAGGCCGTCAGGCGCGGTAATCCGTTCAATTGCTTTCAACACATTTTTATAATTCAGCAGCGGCTCACCCATTCCCATGAAAACTATATTGCTTAATTTTTTTCCATAAGTTTTTTCAGCCATTTCGTTTAGTAAAGCCGCTTCATCATAAATCTCATCGAAGTTTAAATTGCGTTTTCTCTCCATAAACCCCGTGGCACAAAATTTACAACTCAGGCTGCAACCAATCTGTGAAGATACACATGCCGTCTGCCTGTCTTCTACCGGGATCAAAACGCCTTCCACCAAATGGCCATCAAAAGTCCTGAACCTGCTTTTTATGGTTCCATCGCTGCTGTATTGAGAGAGATCGTTGGTTAATGCAGGAAAAGAAAAACTTTTGGAAAGAGAATCTCTCAATTCTTTACTAAGATTGGTCATATCCTCAAAACTGCGTGCGTGTTTTTTCCAAATCCATTCCCACACTTGCTTTGCGCGAAATTTCTTATCACCTATCGATAAAAAATATTCGGCTAATTCGTCCAGTGAAAGAGTTCTAATATTTTTTGATGCATTCATTTTACAAAGATAAATGAAATTAGTCCCTTAATATCCTTTACAAAATCCCAAAATATAATACGTTTGCTATCTTTTCTTCTCGCCTCTCCGCCGTTTGAGTGAGGTCTAAAAACAATTATCTTGCAAATCATTTAATTAAAAATAAAATGGAAACTGTTTATGTAATTGACGCTTTAAGAACTGCTGTAGGCAGGTACGGCGGAGCTTTGAGCACGTTGCGGCCCGATGACTTACTTGCAGAAGTAATAAAGGCATTGGTAAAAAGGAATGGCAAAATTGACGTAAATGAGATAGAGGATGTGATTGCCGGAGATGCCAACCAGGCTGGGGAAGATAACCGTAATGTAGCGCGTATGGCGGCTTTGCTGGCAGGTTTGCCTGTTTCTGTTGCTGGAAATACCGTAAACCGTTTATGCGCCAGCAGCCTTCAGGCCATCATGGATGCTTCGCGCGCTATTATGTGCGGCGACGGTGATATTTTTTTAGCCGGTGGCGTGGAAAGCATGACCCGCGCGCCTTTTGTAATGGGTAAGGCGGAAGGTGCTTATACCCGTAAAGCAGAAATTTATGATTCTACCATTGGCTGGCGATTTCCTAACAAAAAACTGATTGAAAAATACTATCCCTATTCTATGGGCGAAACTGCTGAGAATGTAGCCGGTCAATGGAAAATATCGCGCCATGCACAGGATGAATTTGCTTATGAAAGCCAACAAAAATATTTTGCCGCTATGGCTGCCGGAAAATGGAAGGATGAAATTGTTCCTGTTGAAATCACTCCCAACAAGACGGACCGGATTATTTTTGATACTGATGAACATCCGCGAAAAAGTTCTCTTGAGAAATTATCCCTTTTAAAGCCTGCTTTTGTAAAAGACGGAACCGTTACTGCCGGTAATTCTTCGGGCATCAATGATGGTGCTTCCATGCTGCTGCTGGCAAATGAAAATACCATAAAAAAATTTGATTTGAAGCCAATGGCTAAAGTGGTAAGCATGGCTGTTGTGGGTGTAGAGCCAGCTATCATGGGAATAGGACCTGTGGCTGCTACACAAAAAGCATTAAAGCGTGCAGGCCTCACCGTTAGTGATTTGGATTTGATTGAATTGAACGAGGCATTTGCTTCGCAATCCATTGCCTGTATTCACGAGCTTGGCCTCGATCTGGAAAAAGTAAATGTAAACGGCGGTTCCATTGCCATAGGGCATCCGTTGGGCTGCAGCGGGGCAAGAATTGCTACCACCTTACTACATGAAATGCAAAGAAGAGGTTCCCGTTACGGGCTTGCTACTATGTGCGTAGGAGTAGGTCAGGGAGCGTCGATGATCTTCGAAAACCATTTGAGGAAACAGTAGTTTTTTAGTTGGCAAGTTAGAAATTTTCACCAAATGCCGGAAAGCTGATTGCTCATTGCATACACCTTGCACATCTATGATTACCAAACCTCATAAGATAACAATTCATTTTCCACCTTTATGCGATTACCCTCCTTGATCGTGATAATCACGGCAACTGTAGTAACCACGGCAGCTGTAAGGAAATAGAATGCAGTACAACTAATTTTCTTTTTTTTATTTTTTCTGTGCTTGCTCATTTTTTTATATCAAAAAAATTATACTGCAATTTAATAAAACAATGAATTTAAAAAAAGAGGTATTATTAAATTACGTTTATAATTTTTTTTGAATAAATATATTCTAGCTATCTATCAGCAAGCGGAGTAAGTAATTATTTGAAATTTATTTTCGACAAATCATCTTTAACTTCGTTTTTACAAATTGTATTTCCAATGGTGTCTTTGCCAAAAAAAATGAACCCTTTTTCCAGGATCAATAACGATACCGGTTTTGCAACCAACAGCAGTGATACCGGCGGCCGATTTCTCAACAAGGATGGCAGCTATAATTTAGTAAAAGTAGGAATGCCTTTCCGAAAAAGATTTAGCATGTTTCATGATATGCTAAATCTCTCTACCTGGAAATTTATCACTGTTATTTTTCTTTTTTACATTATTATCAATATCATTTTTACTTTTATATATTTCGGGTTAGGTCCTTCTCAATTTGATGGACTTATACCTGGAAGTGATTGGAAAATTTTTCGGGAATTACTTTATTTCAGTACTCAAACAATTACTACCGTTGGTTATGGACATGTAAGCCCCGTCGGAGACGGCGTAAACGTTGTGGCGGCAATTGAAGCGCTCACAGGTTTTCTTTCCCTTGCAATTGCTACAGGCCTTATCTATGGCCGTTTTTCCAAACCAAAAAGCTATCTTATTTTTAGCAATGATGCATTGATAAGCCCTTATAAAAATGGGACGGCGTTAATGTTTCGCTTTGCCGGATATAAAGACAAGCATTCGCTTACAGATCTTGAAGTAAGAGTTAATACGGGTTTATCCTTAGTCGAGAACGGTAAGGCCGATTATAAATACTTTACGCTGGACCTGGAAAGAACAAAAGTGGAAAGTATGGCTATGAGCTGGACCGTAGTGCATCCTATTGATGAGAAAAGCCCGTTTTATGGCTTTACAGAAGAAGATATGAAAAACGCCGATGCAGAGATATACGTTTCTCTTCGGGGCTTTGATGATGTGTTTTCCAACTATGTGCAACAACGGACTTCTTATACTTATAATGAAATATTATTTAACCGGAAATTTATTCCTATGTTTCGTGAGAGTGATGATGGCAGAACAACGATTCTTGAATTGCATAAATTAAATATTCATAAGGCAGTTTGAAATGTTACTAATAACAATTAATCATTGGATTCAATTTCTTTTGATTAAAAAAAGTAACTAATTGAAAGAGGCAGTTCGAAAACATCAGTGTTAAAGGAAATAGAAAATCAGTTTATTTATTCGTTTACTGTAAAAACATTTCATTTTACTGAAATTATTCTACTGATTCAAAATATTCACAGGTAAAATAATTTCCCATCGATTGTAACCTGTACCTCCATAAAGATCTTTATCTAATAAACGACTGTACCTGATTCCAAAAGAAACACTTACTTCATTCCACCATTTGGTGTCGAAAGTAATTTCTGTACCTGTAGAACGGAAGGAAGCAGAATAAGGAGTATTATTTGAATAAAAATCACTTACCTGCGTGTTGTCATAAAATAAATTGGCTCTTACTCTCAGCAAATAAAGAATATCTCCAAAACCCACGTCTGGCAATGCTAATGGCAAATTATAGTTTATCCCCCATTTGTACATTTTATAGAAATTTACTGCCTGGTAACCTCTTGAGAATGGGAAACCACTAGAAAAATTAATTTGATCCAAACTATCTTTTCTTAAATAAGCGCCATTCAAAACAAGGCTATGTGTCCTGGCAAATCCGGGAAAATATAAACTTCCACCTGCCAGGTATTGATATCCGTTATATTTAGTTAATGGAGTTTTATAAGTAAGGGAAATCGTTTGTGCGAAGCGCGGATAAATTTGTTGTTGCGCTTGTTGGATCTGATGAGTATAAGATAAAAAATTACTACTGTAACTATAAGAAGGAGACTTTAATATATCACTGTATTTCCCCTGGAATGCGCCTTCACTAAATACATATTGGGAGCCAAAATTAAGATAGGTAAATGATCTTCCTTTACTGAAATTGAGTGGAATATTAAATCCGGCATAAGGTTCCAACTGATTAAAGTGAACAAGAGTTTGACGGAATAACTCGCTTCTGTCTACGTAATAATTTACTCCGGCAGTGAGTAATGGAAACCACGCTCCGTAAGTAGCATCAAAACTCATCTCTTTAAATTTTTCCGAACGATCATAAGTAAATGACACATCCGATTGAAGTGTATTTAATATATTATCACTCACGAGACTTAAAGTATATTGTGGGTCAATTACCGCCGGCTCAAGGCTATGAAAATTAAAAAGTTTAAAAGTCTTGGGGTATTTGGTGATTGCGAATGTGTCTTCTGGCACTGAATATAATAAATTGGCATTCGTGTTATTAATAGCTGTAATACCAAAACTGGAAGTGATCTTTACCAGTTTATCTATATTTATTTCTGTAAACTGCAATTGTCCTTTTGAAAATTCCTGCAAACGATATCCTTCTGCTGTAAATGAACTCCACACTATGTTTGAATTATTTACGGAAACGTAATATTTCCCAATGCCTTGTTCATAACCAGTTGATATGAGCCACAATTTTTTATCTGAAAACGTATAAGCAAAAAGTTCATCATTTTTCCTATACGAATAAGAAAAATAAAGCGTGTCGTGAAGGAAGCAGGGAAAACCAATGACATTATAAGTAAACGGAAGGAGGTAATTGGTTTGGTTATTTTTTAGATCAATTTCTTCAAGCGACATTTTTCCTTCTTGGTTTCTTACTGCAGAAATTATATTATGATCATCATAAAATTTGGGATAAGTATAAAAAAGATGATCAGGATTAGGGAGTTCGTAGATTAATTTCCCGGTTTTGGAATTTAATAACAGGAGATTGCAAATTCCTGAAGATGGTTCACTAACTACAATAATTTTTTTACCGTCTGCGCTTATATCAGGAGAAAAATATTTACTTTTTTTAGATAGCGTGTATTGATGCCCGTTAGTAATATCAAGAATTTGTAAATCGCTGAAATCACGAAATCCCCATCGGGAATCGGGACGATAAGATGCATAGACTATTTTCCCGTGGCGATAACTGAAATAATTATCCAAAGTATAATCCTGAGCCCTTATTTTATATTCTTTATTCCCTTTTCGAATTACAAAGAAGGGGATATCTTTATAAGTGCTTTTTACAAAAATCAGGGAACCGTCTTCTGTAAAGGAAGGAAATTCTTCATCACGATAGGTACCCAGGTTCTTCATTCCCTCTTCATTGGGAGAGGAATTGAATGAATTTTTAAAAAAATCGAACGCGTCATTTCTAAAAGTAACATAATCAATTCCGGAATATTTCTTAATCGCGTGTTGAAATGGGTAAAACAAACTTTTAAAAGCTACGGCATTCTGGGTCACATTTTTCCAGAAATTATCACCGTATTTTTCCCGTCCATACGATACCAACAAATAGCCGAGTGCATAATGATCCGGTACAAAATCCTTCAAAGATCCGTTCCTTAGCTTCATGTAGCTATAATTTTTACCCGCTTTCCAAAGCGACCGGTAAGGATTAAAAAAAAACGGCAAACTTCCACGCCCCTGCTTACTCAGGTTCGTTTCGTTAAAAACAGCATCACCTTCATAAAACCAATTCGGTATGGCTGCATTGTTAGCAAGCGCCTGGCCTTCTTCTCCAAAAATAGAGTGCATTACTTTTGAAAGGCCTACATCAAAATTATTATCCTGCTCCACATGCCTGTATTCATGAATCGTGAGCTGGTCGGGCCACGGAAGACTTCCCATTTCAAAGCTATTTTGATCCGGGGTCAAATAGAATTCACTTCTAAAAGGGCCTAAAGCAACATAAGCATTTGAAACAGTAGTTTGATTTTGAAGAACAATATTTATTTTTTTAGATCGTATACCTATAGTCCTTTCTGTGGGAGCTTTTATAAAAGAAATGATATTTGTAATTCTTGTAGCAACAGAATCAAGCCCTTGTGGAAAAATAACACGCGAATCGCGGGTATTTATTTGTTTCCATTTTACGGAAGGAGGATTACCTCCAAAAAATTGTGAAAATCCCTGGGAGCAGGAGAATACCATTAAAAATAACAGAGAAACTTTTTGAGTAAGGATCATAGTAATCTTTCTATGTTAAAGATAGGAAAATGTTTAATGGGTCATTCATAAATTGGATGGAAAAATATTTATATTGCATTAAGGAAATTATTCTTAGAGCTGCATTTTTAGTGTATATGAATTATACTTTTAGTAAATTATTTTCGTTTTTTTAAAAACGTATTTTAAATATTAATAAACCCCCAAAGAAAATATGGTCAGGATACTTAAATTGCTTTCGTTGGTAGGTATGATTTTCTTTTGTGCTTCCTGTGGAAAGCCAAACCCTGAAACTAGTTTGCCTTTGCAACAATTTTTTGAAACTAATATTCTGAACAGAAATTTCATTGTTTCTTTTGCTCAGGATAGTGCCGTGGATATCACTTCTGAATATAATGGTTATACTTTTGTTCTTCTCAAAACTGATTTTTATCATGGACCATTAAAAGCTAATTATGGGGCAAGTACATACAATGGTACCTGGAGTTGCGATAGCGATTACGGACAAATTACCATCACTTTACCTGATACGCCGTCCGTATTCCAATTTCTAACACGTAGCTGGCGGTTTGTTAAAAAAGATATACCTACACTTCAACTTGCTCCCTGGGGAACCACCCAACCTTATTTTCTCAATATGACAAGGCAGTAGAAGGATTACATAATATTAAAATTTTGCTACTTTAAATTATTATTCATGGTTTTGAACCATGTAAGGGTTTCCCTCTTGCATCTTGCTACATGCTTCTTTCTATCTGAATCTTTTTTATCTTTATCTTTAAACAGATTGGAGGTCAAAAAAGTCAGAAATGAAAATAAAAGAATTTATAAACTATCTTGAAACTATTGCTTCGATTAGCTTTCAGGAAAGTTATGACAATTGCGGGCTTCTGGTAGGTAATTCTGAAACAGAATGCACAGGCATTCTTACGACACTTGATGCTACTGAAGCAATAGTTGACGAAGCTGTTAATAGAAAATGCAATTTAATTATAGCGCATCATCCCATTATATTCAGAGGAATTAAAAAATTGAATGGAAAAAATTATGTGGAACGAACCATAATTTCTGCTATAAAAAATGACATAGCCATCTATGCCATACATACTAATCTTGATAATGTGCTGGAAGGTGTGAATAAGAAGATCGCGGAAAAATTAGGATTGATTAATTGCACTACACTATTGCCAAAAGCAGGAACCTTGCAAAAACTAGTAACTTTTTCCCCATTAAAAAATGCAGATGCTGTGCGTGATGCGCTATTCGATGCAGGTGCCGGGGCAATTGGGAAATATGACGAATGTAGTTTTAATTTGGAAGGTTCCGGAACTTTCAAAGCGAATGAAGGAAGTCATCCGTATATAGGTGAAATCGGAGAAAGACATCTTGAAAATGAAGTAAGAATAGAAGTGGTATTCCCATCATTTTTACAACATAAAATCATTCATTCTCTTAAAACCGCTCATCCTTATGAAGAAGTGGCCTACTATATTCAGGCCCTCGAAAACCGCCAGGACAATATTGGCAGTGGTTTAATTGGTGAATTTCCAGCCGAAATCACTGAAACACAATTATTTAACAATATCAGAACAGCTTTTCATCTTTCTTTAATAAAGCATACAACCTTTCTCAATAAACCTGTAAAGAAAATAGCGGTATGTGGCGGCGCAGGAATATTTCTATTGCCGGATGCCATTGCAGCCGGGGCACAGGTTTACATCACTTCGGATATTAAATATCATGAATTTTTTGATAGTGAGGGAAGAATTTTGTTGGCTGATATAGGCCATTATGAAAGCGAGCAGTTTACAATTGAACTTTTAAGTGAACTTTTACAGCAAAAATTCCCTAACTTTGCCGTCCTAAAAACAGGAGTGAATACCAATCCTGTTAATTATTTTATATAGCAAGAGTGAAAATCAAACAATAAAATCATTTATAATAATATATGGCCCAGGTAAAAGAATATTCAGTAGAAGAAAAATTAACAGCGCTTGTCAGTCTTCAGAAAGTAGATAGTAAATTAGATGGCATCCAGATTTTAAAAGGTGAATTGCCAATTGAAGTGAGTGATCTTGAAGATGAAATAGCAGGTTTAAACGCCCGTCAAAACCGTATTGAAGAAGAAATAAACGGAATGCAGCAATTTATAGAAGAGAAGAAAAACATTATAAAAGAGTCGGGTGAGCTTGTAAAAAAATATGAGAAGCAGAGTGATAATGTAAAAAACAATCGCGAGTTTGAAGCCATAAATAAAGAAGTGGAAATGCAAACCCTGGAAATGAAACTTGCTGAAAAACATATTAAAGACGCTACAGAGGACCTGGGAGAAAAAGGGAAACAACTCGAACTTGCCAAAAAAGGTATTGGTGTAAAAGAAACTAATCTGAAGGCAAAAAAAGGCGAACTCGAAAAAATAATTGGAGAAACTGACAAAGAAGAAAAGCATTATAAAAAGCTGGAAGAAGCAGCCAGGAGTGCAGTTGACGAAAGATTATTGCTGAGCTACGACAGGATTAGAAATAATTACCGAAACGGCCTTGCAGTGGTTCCTGTAGAAAGAGATTCCTGTGGCGGATGTTTTAATGCCATCCCTCCGCAAAAACAAAGTGAGATCAAGCAAAGAAAGAAAATTATTGTTTGTGAAAACTGCGGACGTATTTTAGTAGATGATGATCTTGAAAATTCAATAGAAGTAAAATAAATCAGAATTTAATGTTGGAAAAAGGGTACTGAAAAGTGCCCTTTTTTATTTTGACCGGTGAAAAAAACAGCGCTTATTTTTCCAAATAAATACGAAAAATAGAAAACCCCGTTGATTCAATAAAAATTGTAATTTGCCTTTCTATGCTTCAGCGATTACATATATATAATTATGCAATTATTGACTCAATTGAGATCAGGTTTTCTGATCATCTCAATATAATAACGGGAGAAACCGGTGCGGGGAAAAGTATTGTAATGGGAGCGCTCAATTTAATTTTAGGCGAAAGGGCCGATACATCTGCATTGCTCAATAAAGAAAAAAAATGCATTATTGAAGGCATTTTTAAAACCCAACACCCTGAAGTAAAAGTGTTTTTACAAAATAATGAATTAGACTGTGAAGAAGAAATGCTTATCCGACGCGAAATTTCTGCAAATGGTAAATCAAGGGCTTTTATTAACGATACACCAGTCACACTTTCACAGTTAAAACAATTATCCTCGTTGATCGTTGACCTCCATCAGCAATTTGATACCCTGGAATTAAACAGCAATGATTTTCAACGCGAAGTTATTGATGCTCTCGCAGGAAATGGAAAATTGCTGGAACAATATCAAACAATTTTTAAAAAATACAAAATTGCTTTGCAGGAATTGGAAAAACTAAGAACAGAGCAATCTACCGCGAATAAAGAACTTGACTACAATCAATTTTTATTTGATGAATTAAATGAAGCCAATTTTCAGGAAAATGAAATTGAAAATATTGACGCTGAAATAAAATTGATGAGCAATGCAGAAAATATAAAATCTGTCCTGGCTGAAGTTTATTTTCAATTGGAAGAAGGTGAGCAGCCACTTGTGCAACAATTAAAATCAATCATCAATAAATTACAAACTCTTCAAAATATATACCCGGAAATTCATTCCCTGAATGAAAGGTTACTTTCCGTACAAATTGAATTGAAAGATATTTCATCCGAAGTAGATGATCTGAATCAAAGGGTAAATTATGATGAGGAAAAGATTAATACGCTCAATGAGCGTATGGCCGTGGGTTATGGACTTCTGAAAAAACATAACGCAACCAATACTTTCCAATTGATTGAGATAAAAGAACATCTTCAGAAAGAGTTACAAAAGATAACGAACCTTGCACAGGCTATAGATGAAAAAGAAAAAGAATCACATGAATATCATTATGATTCATTAAAAATTGCAAAAGCTATTTCTGAAAACAGGAAAAAAGAAGTAAGGCCATTTGAAGAAAAAGTAAATGCACTTTTATCACAGATGGGAATGCCTAATGCAAAAATAAAAGTTGATATAAAAGAATCTGAAACTTTAAATTTTTTTGGAATTGACATGATCGAATTTTTATTCAATGCCAATTTATCATCAACAAATAAACAATACGAGCTTTTGCGCAAAGTAGCCAGTGGCGGTGAATTAAGCCGTTTAATGCTAAGTATAAAATCACTGGTTGCCAAAAGAGTGCAGCTTCCTACATTAATTTTTGATGAGATAGATTCAGGTATCAGCGGCGAAGCAGCAAAACAGGTTGGTATCATTTTAAAAGATCTTTCGGAAGCGCACCAGGTCATTTCTATTACACACCAGCCCCAGATCGCTGCGAAAGCCAATACACATTTCTTTGTATACAAAGAAATCAAAGATGATAAAATAATTACGGCAATAAAAATATTAAACAAGGATGAAAGAATTACGGCAATTGCAACCATGCTTAGTGGCAAAAGGCCTACTGCTGCTGCATTTGAGAATGCAAGGGAGATGATGGGGAATTAGACCGGTTTATTGGCAAATGAGATTCTTGGTTATTTGTTTATTTACTGCATTTATAAATGTGTAAATGAAATTCTTAATTATTAGTTTGTTTACTGTTGTAGTTAATTGGCATCAACAATTCAACAATCAACCAATTTAAAATCCTTAATTTGTAAAAAAAATAAAACTATGTCGTACAACTTATTGAAAGGGAAAAAAGGAATCATTTTCGGAGCACTGGATGAAAGATCCATTGCTTGGATCACAGCATTGAAATGCCATGAAGAGGGTGCTGAAATTTTATTGACCAATGCGCCAATAGCCATGCGTATGGGAGAAATTAATAAACTCGCTGAAAAAATAAATGCACCAATGGTTCCCTGCGATGTAACAAGTAATGATGATATGCTGAACCTGATAACAAAAGCCAAAGAGCATTTTGGGGGAAGTTTTGATTTTATATTGCATTCAGTGGGAATGAGCATAAACATGCGAAAAAGTAAACCTTATACTGAAATTGATTATGGATTCAATCAAAAAACCCTGGATATTTCAGCCACAAGTTTGCATCGTTTATTGGCAACCACTTATAAATCAGACGCACTGAATAAATGGGGAAGTGTGGTGGCACTTACTTATATCGCAGCCCAGCGAGTGTTTCCCGACTACAGTGAAATGGCAGATGCCAAAGCATTATTAGAAAGTATCGCACGTAGTTTTGGTTATCATTATGCAATAAAAAATAAAGTAAGAATAAATACAGTTTCTCAATCGCCCACAAGAACAACAGCGGGCAGCGGAGTAAAAGGATTTGACGGGTTTATTAATTACGCTGAAAAAATGAGTCCCTTAGGAAATGCGACAGGTGAAGATTGTGCTAATTATGTTGTCACACTCTTCAGTGATCTTACCAAATATGTTACGATGCAAAATCTTTTTCACGATGGTGGATTTTCATCTACGGGCGTTACGCATGAAATAATAGAGCAGATGGAAAAATAATTTGCCCCGAGCACTAAAGGGTATAAAAAAATAAAAACCGCTCCATTCTACGGGCGGTTTTTTTAAAATCTTTTGAAATTGTCTAAAACTTTAAACGATGAACTATAAACTAAAATCTAATATTCATCCTCATTAAAAAAGAAATCTTCCTGGCTGGGATAGTCGGGCCAAATGTCTTCCAGGCTTTCATAAATATCACCGCCGCCCTCGTCTTCCAACTCCTGCAAATTCTCCACTACTTCTATCGGGGCGCCACTTCGTATAGCATAATCAATCAATTCATCTTTGGTAGCAGGCCAAGGGGCTTCTTCAAGATGTGAGGCAAGTTCGAGTGTCCAAAACATATTTAACTTCGTTTATTTTATATATAAAACAGAAAAAAGGGTTTTCTAATTTTCCGCAAATGTATAAGTTATATTTAAAAAACCAATTATTGTTTTTTAATGGGCTTTTTCTCGTTAAATGACGGTTTTTTTTGATTTATATTGTATCAATTATCTTTAATGTTTTTATTTTTCAATTTCAATTTTACCCTTACATTTAAAGATGTTAAAAGCTACAGGTATTTATAAAAATTATGGCCCTTTGCAAGTGCTGAAAGGCGTAGATATTGAAATTACTAAAGGTGAAATAGTGAGTATTGCAGGCTCTTCCGGTGCCGGCAAAAGTACCTTGCTGCACATTCTCGGCACTTTAGATAAGGCAGATAAAGGAACTATGCTTATTGATAATGTAAATGTAAACCAGCTAAAAGGAAAAAAATTAGCAGCCTTTAGAAACCATCATATTGGCTTTGTTTTTCAGTTTCATCATTTATTACCCGAGTTTTCTGCTTTGGAAAATATTTGTATCCCGGGCTGGATCGCAGGGAAAAAGAATAAAGAAGTGGAAAGCCGGGCAAAAGAATTATTAGAATTATTGAACCTTAAAGATCGTGGAGAACATAAGCCCGGCGAGCTTTCAGGCGGTGAGCAGCAACGCGTGGCTGTAGCCCGTGCTTTGATCAATAATCCCTCAATAGTGATGGCTGATGAGCCAACAGGCAATCTTGACTCTGCTAATGCAAAAGAATTACACAATTTATTCATTGACCTGCGTAATCGCTTTCAGCAAACTTTTTTAATTGTCACTCATAATGAAGAACTGGCGCAATTAAGCGACAGGCTCTTGCACATGAAAGATGGAAAAATAATTAGTTAGTTTCATCTTAAAACCTGATACCTAAAACCTAATACCTAAAACTTTAAAAAAATGATCAAAGAAAAAATATTGGTAATTGGCGCCTGCGGCCAAATAGGCGTGGAACTTACGTTGGAACTTCGCAAAATATATGGAGGAGCCAATGTGGTGGCCTCAGATTTAAGAGAAGAAAATCCGCTATTAAAAGGTACCGGCCCTTATGTGAGCCTCGACGTTATGAACAAAGAAATGCTCCATGTACAGGTAATCAGGCAAAATATTACACAGATATACTTACTTGCTGCCATATTATCTGCTACCGGCGAAAAAAACCCAAATCTTGCATGGCATTTGAATATGCAAAGCCTTCTAAATGTATTGGAAATAGCCAAAGATGAAAACATACATAAAATCTACTGGCCCAGCAGCATAGCAGTTTTTGGGCCCACGTCACCAAAAAAGAATTGCCCTCAGCAAACAATAATAGAACCCTCTACCGTGTATGGTATAAGTAAATACGCTGGCGAATTCTGGTGTAATTATTTTAATCATCGCTATGCCGTGGATGTACGCAGTTTGCGTTATCCCGGTTTAATAAGTTATAAAAGCCAACCTGGAGGCGGAACCACAGATTATGCAATAGAAATCTTTCATAATGCGATAGAGGAAAATAAATACACTTGCTTTTTGAAAGAAGATACTTACCTGCCCATGATGTATATGCCTGATGCCATAAGGGCTACCATAGAAGTGATGGAAGCTGAAGCTGATAAAATTACAGTACGCACTTCCTATAATATTTCCGGAATGAGTTTTTCTCCAAAAGAAATTGCGGCTGAGATCAGAAAACATATACCCGGTTTTACCATAAGTTACGAGCCTGATTACAGGTTGCCAATTGCCGAAAGCTGGCCGCAAAGTATTGATGATTCCGTAGCTAATAAAGATTGGGGCTGGAAGCCAAAATACGATCTGGCTGAAATGACAAAGGATATGATACAAAATCTTAAAGAAGTGTAAAATAAATTTTAAGAAGAACCGTTTTGAGATAGAATTTATAAAATAGTCATATTTTTGTCTTATTATATAAATTTGATATTAGTAACCTTATTAAAGAAAACAAACAAAATTAACATGAAAAAATTATTTTTAGCAATTACCGTTGTTGCATTTTCAGCGGTTACAACTCAAGCTCAAACTACTTCTTTTGGTTTAAAAGGAGGAATGACATCTGCAAACATTACAGAGAAGTTTGAAAGCGTAAGTGTTTCTTTATCTTCTAAAATTGGATTTTATGCCGGTGCCTTTGCAGATATTGGAGTATCTGAAAATTTTGGAATTCAACCCGAATTATTTTATTCTTTGCTTGGCGCTAAACTGAAAGGTACTGATGGCGATCCAGACGCGTCCTTAGATCTTGGTTATATCAACTTGCCTGTACTTGCAAAATATAAGAAAGACGGATTTTCCGCTTTTTTAGGTCCTCAAATAGGCTATTTACTTTCTGCAAAATCTAAAAGCGGTAGCGATACAGAAGACGAAAAAGATCAATTAAAAAGCACCGATTTTTCAGGAGTAATTGGTGTAGGATATACTTTGACAAACGGGTTTGGTTTCGATGCACGTTATCAATTGGGCTTTACCAATATTTCCAAAGATGCCACAGACCAGGGTTCTGTTAAAAACAGCGCATTTATGATAGGTATTCATTACGTGTTCAATAGTAATAATTAATAATAAAAAAATAATTCAGTTTAAACTGTTTCAAAATTACAATGGTGTACTTTTGAAACAGTTTTTTATTTATGGAATTCTTTATTATGAAATTTAAATGTATCTAATCATCTTTTTATAAAATAAATGAAAATATTTTTTTCAATCTTTTTTTTACTTCTGTTCGCTAATCTTAGCGCCCAGCAAAAAAACAATAAATTTTATAAAATCCTTTCTGTAAATGCAGGAATACCAACCGGTATTTTCAGTTCAGTTTACGGTTTTACTGCCGGAGCAAATGCAGGAGTTGGATATTCTGTTTCGCAACAAACTGATTTTACAGGAACTGTAGGATATTTAAAATTTTTTGAAAAAGGAAGTGGCGAAGGAATTTCGTTTGTTCCCATTCTCGCAGGGTTTCAATATCATTTTATTCCTGAAGTATTTATTTCAATAGAAGGTGGCGTAGCCATACCTACTTATGCACACGGAGGAATTCTTGCCTGTATGGTGCCTGCTGCAGGTTACCAAATCAATCGCAAACTAAGCGCCAGTCTCAATTATACCGGCGTAGCTCAATACGGTCTGCTGGTAGGTGGAGTAAATGTACGTTTGTCTTATTCTTTTTAATCGGCTTATAAAATAGAATTTTACAAAAAATTATCTTCTTGCACGGAGGAGATGCAAAAAAGTTCTTACAAAAAAGTCACATAGGAAATAAAATCATCTGAAAGGTTAAGTAACTAAGGTGAGGATACAAGGATTTAGCTTCAAATTCCCAAATCCTTAATTCCAAATATTCCTGCCCGAATGGCGATCAGACGGATATTTGTTTACGCAAAAAATTAAAAACCCAAAACATCTTTCATAGAAAAAATTCCTTTTTTACCAGAAATAAATTCTGCAGCCAGCACAGCACCTTCTGCAAATCCTTTACGATTATGAGCCGTATGTATTATTTCAATATCGTCTATGGGTGAAAAATATTTTACAGAATGAGTGCCCGGAACTTCATCTATTCTTTTGCTGATTATAGAAAGTTCAATTTCATTTTTTGCATCGCTGTTTACCCATTTCTTTTTTTTGTGAGATGTTTCAATGATTTGTTCTGCCAGTGTTATTGCTGTTCCGCTTGGGGCATCCTTTTTTTGTGTGTGATGTATTTCTTCTATGGTTACATCATAAGCCGGATGCGGTTTGACAAGAGTTGCCAATTTTTTATTTAATTCAAAGAAAATATTAACCCCTATACTGAAATTACTTGCATAAAGAAAAGTACCCTTTAATTCTTTACATTTTTTTTCAACACTTTTTAATTGTAATAACCATCCTGTAGTACCACAAACAACAGGAATATTGCAATTCAAACAAAATAAAACATTGTTAACAGCGCTTTGCGGATTGGTGAATTCGATAGCCACATCCGAATTTTGAATATTTTCTTTGGTAAGATCTTCAAGATTTTCATCATTGATACGTAACATAATTTGATGGCCTCTTTGTAAAGCAGTTTCTTCAATGATGTGTCCCATTTTACCGTATCCTAATAAAGCAATTTTCATAATGAAATAATAATTAATGAATAAAAAATAAGGAATACGTATGGATGTAAAATTCGTACATTCATTTTGTTGGTAAAATAAATCTTTATGGAAGCGGCATTTTGGGTTGATTGCTTTTTTCCTTGAAAAAAAATACCAGCGAAACTCCAGGATTAAAATTATTATTGAGTCCTGGTTGAATTCTCATTCCGATATCTGGACTGACATTAAAAGCTTTTAAATTGGCATCCACATCTGCATCAATGATATTAAGAACCCAAAAACCCATAAAAACAAGAACCGAATAATCTATATTTTGGCGAAAGATATCCCTATTTTGTTGAAGAAAATTCGTAGGCAAATCCTGGAATTCAGGAGCTACACGCGAACTATCTCCAGCAAACCTGTAAATAACTGCATCCCGCAAAAGTTTATAATTTTTTAGGTTGTAAAAAAAAACCCCTGCCGTAATTCCCAACGCTGCATAAATAATCGGAATTTTCCAATATTTTTTATTGTAAAATTGTCCCCATCCCGGCAAAACGGCAGAACGAAACAAAGCTTTCCTTGGATTAAATCTTCTTTCGATGCTGCTATCTTTGGAAATTGCTCTCTTTTTCGAATGAATAGCGGTGTCCTTTGCTACTATAATAACAGTACTATTTTTTTTTATCAAAGCGGTATCTTCCGTATTTATTGCAGTACTATCTTCCTTATATGTATGAACAGTTATAGTATCTACTTTTTGCTGCGCTAAAGTGGTTATTCCGGTTAATATAAAAAGCTGGGAAAGTATTAAATAAATAAATAAACGTGCTGCCATAGTTTAATCTACTGAAACCTGCATCTTATCTAACAGCGAACTTAATTCTTCTATCGAAAAATAATCGAAAATGATGGTGCCGGTTCCTTTTTTATTGTGAGTCATTTTCACTTTGGTGCTGAAATGAGATGCTAAAGTATCTTCAATTTTCTTCAAAGACGGCGGTAGCGTGGTTTTTATCGAATTATTAACAGCAGTTTTGCCGGGGGAATATATTTTTCTTACAAGGTCTTCTGTTTGTCTTACAGAAAGATCTTTATTTTTGATCTCATTAAAAATATACAATTGTTTATCTATCACATCTACATTTACGAGCGCTCTTGCATGTCCCATAGTTATATTTCCATTTCTTACTGCAGCCTGAATATCCGGCGGCAATTTTAAAAGCCTTAGGTAATTGGTAACAGTGCTTCTTTCCTTGCCCATGCGCTCTGCCAATTGCTCTTGTGTGTAATCCATTTCTTCAATTAATTGCTTATAACTGAGCGCTATTTCTATGGCATTCAAATCTTCTCTTTGTAAATTTTCGAGCAGCGCAAGTTCCAGTATTCTGGAATCTTTGGTATCCCTGATATAAACAGGAACATTCGCAAGGCCAGCAATTTTAGCCGCGCGAAATCTTCGTTCCCCGGCAATGATGCGGTATTTACCTTTCGAAGTTTTGGTAACGGTAATAGGTTGAATGATATCGTGCATTTTTACAGAGGCGGCTAATTCGCTTAAAGCAATTTCATCAAAATCGTGGCGTGGCTGCTCTGGGTTGGCTTCTATTAAATTCAACGGTATCCTCATATTGACAGTATTCGGTTTTTCCGGTGATTCTTTGATCAGGTTTTTTTCGGTAAATGAGAGATCAGAGTCAATATTTTGCAGTAGCGAACGGATTCCTTTTCCTAATGCATCTTTTCTATTGGGTGTGCTCATTTGTTGATTACTTCTAAAATTTTTTGATAATAATTTCCTATGGATGTTCCATAACTTTTTCTTTTTGAGTCATTTTTGTCATATTGTTTTTTTGCAAAACTTCTTTGGCAAGATTCAAATAATTGATAGCACCCTTACTGTCAGCATCATAAAGTATAGCAGGTTTTCCAAAACTGGGAGCCTCGCTCAGCCGCGTGTTGCGATGAATGATGCTGTCAAAAACAATATCCTCGAAATGGTTTCTTACTTCGTTAACTACCTGGTTGCATAAACGCAAACGCCCATCATACATCGTCATTAAAAGACCTTCTATTTGTAATTCGGTATTGAGCCTGCTTTGTACTATTTTAATAGTATTGAGCAATTTCCCCAATCCTTCCAAAGCGAAAAATTCTGCCTGCACGGGCACGATCACACTATCAGCCGCTACCAGCGCATTCACTGTTATCAGGCCCAAGGAGGGCGAGCAATCAATTATAATAAAATCGTATTGATCGCGTATTTGTTTCAGGATTTTTTTTAAAACAGTTTCACGGTCAGGATAATTGATCATTTCTATTTCGGCGCCTACAAGATCTATATGTGAAGGCATCAAATCGAGATGAGGAATTTCTGTTTTTAAGATCACATCTTTTGCAGGGGTTTCATTTACCATGCAATCATATACTCCTGTGGTCACATTATGCAAGTCGAAGCCCACGCCAGTAGTACTGTTTGCCTGTGGGTCAGCATCTACTAATAAGGTTTTAAACTCAAGCACAGCAAGGCTTGCAGCCAGGTTGATTGCTGTAGTGGTTTTCCCTACGCCGCCTTTTTGATTGGCAATTCCTATTATTTTCGCCATAATTTCTTTAGTTGTTCTTTATCTTTTTCCACTTCAATTTTGTTCTTAATTCTTGCTATCTGCTACTTACTTCCTGTTTCTTTGTAAATTAATCAGTCATATTGGCAAATTTAATTATTAGGCATAATATTAACGCATAATCTCCGGGAAAATGGATTTATTAATCCCCTATCTTCTCACATTTTATATTTTATATAAATGAAAAGGGAAAAAGAAATTAATTTTATACAATGTACACTATTATCAGCGGAACAAACAGAATTGGAAGTCATACAGAAAAAGTAGCAGAGGAATATCGCCTGATTTTAAAAGAAAAAAATATAGATGCAAAAATTTTGACTTTAAAAAATTTTGATGTCCTTCACAGATCACCCCAATTTTTGAAATATGAAACAGAGATCTTAATTCCCACACAAAAATTTATTTTTATTATTCCTGAATATAATGGCTCCTACCCTGGAGTGCTGAAAGCAATGATTGATAATAGCGATATAAAGAACGACTGGAATTTTAAAAAAGCCCTTTTAACAGGAGTGGCTACAGGAAGGGCAGGAAATTTGCGGGGTATGGATCACCTGTCAGATACTTTGCATTATATGAAAATGAATGTTTTTTACAATAAACTACCTATTTCTGTGATTGATAAAGTAATGGACGGACAGGGGCATTTGAATGAAGACACCCTGCGGGCTATCAATGACCAATTGGATGAATTCATTTTATTTTAATTATTAAAAAGAGCAAATACTATAAAAATGAGAACACCTATCGGATCTTTTATTGTGATATTAATAATGATACTGCTGGATATTTACGTCTTTATGGCGATAAGATCTGTAAGTCATTCAACAAATTCCAAAATAAGGGTTTTTATTTTTTCTGCGTATTGGATCATCGCTATTGCTGCTATTTTGGGGCTTTTGATTTTTATATTTACAGGACCGGAATTTTTACCAAAAAAAGTAAGGACTTATTTATTTGCTACGGTTCTCGCATTTGTATTTGCCCAATTAATTGCTTCCGTTTTTTTCCTGATAGATGATATAAGGCGATTGATACAATGGGCAGCCGGAAAAGTTTTTTTTAGAAATACAGAAATTGCCACTATGAGTGGAGATGGAATTAGCCGTTCTGTATTCCTTAACTGGCTTGGGTTAGCCGCCGGAACCACACTTTTTGGAAGTTTGATCTATGGTTTCTCTAATAAATATAATTATAAATTAAAAAGAATAAAACTAGCTTATGATAATCTGCCTCCTGGATTTAAAGGTCTAAAAATTGTACATTTCAGCGATGTTCATTCCGGAAGTTTTATGAATAAAAAAGCAGTGATACATGGCGTGGAAAAGATCATTGCAGAAAACGGGGACCTGGTTATTTTTAGTGGTGACCTTGTAAATGACCGTGCTACAGAAATGAAAGATTACATGGATGTGTTTAACAAAGTAAAAGCACCTATGGGCGTTTATTCTACTTTTGGAAATCATGATTATGGCGACTATTCAAAATGGCCTTACGAAGGAGTAACCAAAGAACAGAATTTAAAAAATCTTGAAAAAGTACATGCTGAACTCGGTTGGCGCTTATTGATGGATGAGCATGTAGAACTTGAAAAAAACGGTGATAAAATTGCTTTAATCGGAATACAAAACTGGAGTGCAAAGGCCCGGTTTCCGAAATACGGGAATATGAAAAAAGCCTATGCAGGATGTGAGCAATATCCTTTTAAAATATTAATAAGCCATGATCCCAGCCATTGGGACGCGCAGGTTCGTCCTGAATATGGTGATGTGGATCTTACGCTCAGCGGACATACGCACGGAATGCAGTTTGGCGTAGAAATTCCCGGCTTTAAATGGAGCCCGGTTCAATATATTTATAAAGAATGGGATGGATTATATGAAGAAGGAAAACAAAAATTGTATGTAAATCCCGGTTTTGGCTTTATCGGGTACCCTGGCAGGGTAGGTATTTTGGCGGAGATAACAGTCATTGAGTTGGTGTAATAAAAAAAACAATTTATTTCAAATAATTTTCACGATAAAAAATCTGATATAGTTATGGCAACGAAAATATATACAAAAACCGGCGATGCCGGAAAGACAGGTCTCATCGGTGGTACGAGAGTCATAAAAAACGATCCTCGAATTGAAGCCTACGGCACTGTGGATGAACTGAATTCCCACATCGGGCTCGTCTCAGATTATTGCAATGACGAAGCAGCAAAAATTATTTTAAAAGAAATCCAGGACCGCTTGTTCACTATCGGTTCTGAACTGGCTTGTGACCCTAAAAAAGATACCAAAATGCCTATTCCGGATCTTCACGATAGTGATGTGGAATTGCTCGAAAAAGAAATGGATAAAATGGATGCAGAACTTCCGCGCATGAGAAATTTTATTTTGCCGGGTGGCTCTCCTTCAGTTTCCTTTATGCACGTAGCACGATGTGTATGCAGGCGCGCAGAAAGATGTTGTGTAAATTTGAATGAGAACGAGGGCAACATAAATCCTTTGATCATAAAATATATCAACCGGCTGAGCGATTATTTATTTATTCTTGCGCGATATTACGGAATGAAAAATAATATTCTTGAAATAGCATGGAAGGCCAGGGTGTAAAAAAATTTCATCCTTAGAAATATTTAAAATGTACTATTAGCTAAAAGGATCAAATTTGTTCGTTTACTGAAAAATATTTTGAACTTTTTTCAAAATCATGATGAGTTTGTTATAAGATTCAGCCAGTTTAAATTGAACAAAAACTATACTTTCAAAGAAACACTTTCTGATTTAATCAATACCTGCTAATTTTATAGAAAAATTAATCTGCGACATTCACGTCTTTATAAGATTGCACATTATTCAATACTGCTCTGTATCTCTTTTACAGCAGGCAATTCTTTGGATGCACAAAAAGCGCAAAACAATTTTCATCCTTTCTTCGATCATATCAGCACTATAAATGGTTTGTCCGGCAACCACGTTAACTGCATGTACCGCGATCACAGGGGGTTTCTATGGATAGGTACCTTAAACGGACTCAATGAATATGATGGAAGAAACATTTCTATCTTTAGGCACAACCGGTCCGACAAACACTCTATTGTTGATAATAATATATTGAGCATTACCGAAGATGACAGTGGATATTTATGGCTGGGCACCATAAATGGAATCAGCCGGTTCAATCCGTATAATCAAAGAAGTATAAATTACCAGAATGAGGCAGGAAATCCTTTTTCGCTGAATGATAATTATAAATGCATTGTTTACTTTGATAAAAATAAAACTTGTTGGATCGGTAATGAATCAGGGCTTTCTTACTTTGATAAAAAAACAAACCATTTTATCAATCTGCAAATATTACCAAACGATTTGAATAAAAGAACACTCACTGCGGTAGGGGCCTTCCTGGAAGATAATAAGGATCAGTTCTGGCTCGGTACTTATTCCGGATTGGTACTTTATGACAGGAAAACACATACTTCCCAAAGATTTTTATTTAATCCTAAAACTAAAACCGGAGGGGGGAATGCAATCACAGCTTTATATTGTGATCATGCGGGGCGCATCTGGGTGGGCACCTGGGGCGATGGCATTAATGAATTTGACCCCGCTACCAAAACATTTCACGCTTATTTATGGAATAAAAATAATCGTTTTGCCGGCACTGCAAATATTGTCACTTGTATCAACGAAATCCTATCCGAAGATGGGGATTATATTCTTTGGGCAGGTACCACCGAAGGGTTACTTAAAATTGATAGTTTGCCACTTTCTGACAAAACAGTAGATCATATTTTTCCTGATCTCTCCAATCCGCACTCTTTAAACAGCGCAGAAATTTCCTGCATGCTTACTGATGAAAAAAATATTTTATGGATAGGTACTGCTAATGGAATCAACCAATATATTTCGCGCAACCAGCTTTTTTCAAATACTTTCCCGTTTAAGGGAAGCCCGACAAAAATAATTGCCGATAAAAACGAAGGGTCTATTCAATATTATATAAGCGCCTGGTATGGAAATGGCCTTACTCAACTGGACTCCAATTTTAAAACTCTTCACACCTGGAACAAGATTCCTCCTGAGGCTAACAATCCTGATAACAGGCAGGTAAGTGATATTCTAAAATCAAAAGACGGAACTTTTTGGGTTGCCACTTTCAATGGCCTTTTCCAATTTGATAAAAAGACAAACAAAGTTACATCTTACATGCATAGAATCGGAGATTCCAATTCACTATCCGACGATCAAACTACTGCGATCGCAGAAGATAAGAATGGGAATTTATGGATAGGCACTTATGGTGGGGGCCTTGACAAGTTCGATCCAAAAACAAAATCGTTTACTCATTTTCTTCACAAAATCTCTGATACAACAAGTATTAACGACGATTTAATCTGGGGTATTTATATTGACAAGCAACAAAAAATATGGATTTTAACGGATCGTGGTTTGAGCATCTACAATGAGGATGCGAAAAAATCTTCAGATTATCGAGATAATGAAAAAAACCAAAATACATTAACAGGCAATAGTGTCAATGGAATGCTGGAAGATAGCAAAGGAATCTATTGGATAATTACGGATAAAGGATTGAACCGTTTTGATCTGCAAAAAAAACAATTTACTTTGTACGGTTCTGAAGAAGGGCTTAATGATGATAATATTTTAGCTTTCACAGCGGATGATCATGGAATATTATGGATGTGCACACCCGGGGGTATTTCCAGTTTTAATCCACGCACAAAAAACTTCATTAATTACGATGAGCAAAACGGCCTTCCGAAAGGAATGAATGGCCCAATGATAAGGCTGAACAATGGCGATATTATGGCCGGAGGCAGTGGCTTAATGCTAAAATTTGATCCCTCTCAATTTAAAATTTCCTCTACTCCGCCTCATGTTTATATTACGCAAATGTCAGTATCTGGAAGCCCTCTTTCTTTTCAAAAACCTTTGGAACAAAGCGGTACAATAGTTTTGCATTATCCGCAAAATTCATTTGCATGTAGTTTTAGCGCACCCGATTTTTTTAATGGCCGTGCAGTTAAATATGCCTATCGTTTAACAGGAGTCGATGCAGATTGGGTACAATCCGGAAGCAGAAACTTTTTATCGTATTCTAACCTGGGTGCCGGCAAATATGTTTTACACATTAAAGCAGCCAACAGTGATGGTGTATGGAACGAAA
>JGI20206J14855_1000007_pt1 | contig 74490 bp, 51 predicted proteins | sample NGESurdeep092012_6_FD_14855 | JGI IMG/M metagenome (IMG submission 14855) | reverse complement strand
GCTTTTGAGAACTCATAGCTAAGCTTTATTTTACTTGCAAAAAAAGCCATTACAGCAGTGGCCGCAAATAATAATATCAAAAGAAGTATCCGGTTTCTTAATACAAATTTCGCCAGGCGCTGCCACATAATTTATAAGGATTTTTTGGGCAAAGGAAATAAAAAATAATTAGAAAGAAATTTTGAATATTTGTTTCCTGCATTAATGATACAAGCGGCGTTTGCTGCCAGCGAGTGGAATTGTTAGATTGCTAAATTGTTGAATTGCTAATTCAATATTCACTAATTAACTATCACAGTCGTTCAGGATGTCCTTTGGGCCAGCCGTAACAACCATCAATCATAAAACAATTTATCCGGTGAACTGACAAATAACCTGGATTTCTAATTAACTAATAAACCCTGCCTGAATGGCGTTCAGACAAGCAATTACCAAATTAAGCATCAACCTAATAATCCAGCTGCATCCCAAGTTGATCTTTTAATTGCTTCACCAAAGGATATTCTTCTATTATTTTTAAATATTGTTGTTTTGTTGATAAATGTTCTTCTTTGGGTTTATTCTCATTTTGGTTGGGATCCAATTTCAATGTATAAATTAAAGAGCGATTATTAAAGTACGATTGAAGATGAGTAATTAATTCACCTCTTTCTGCTTCAATAAATTTTTGTTGCAGATTATTATCAGTAATTATTTCAATACAATTTTCGTCTATAATATTGAGTTTGGCTGATTTAAAATTAGATACAACCGGCTTCTTATTGTTTTTGATCAATTTTTCAATATACAATCCCCATGCTATATACAACTCCTCTTCATTGAGTTCTACTACATCATTATTCTTATTATTTTCACTGGCTATTTTTTCTCTTATTTTCTCTAAGGAACTTATTTTTGAAAATTTAGTTTGTGGAGTGGTGTGTGCCACAAAAGTCTTATCAATAGCCGCTTTGGGCATTTTGGAACTGATTATTTCCTTCTCAATGATCAATTTTGCTTCCTCATTTTTTAAAATATTCCCTCCACCGGAAGGGGGTGCGACTTGTTTTATTTTCGAGGAACTTACCTGTGAGGTGGGATTCACTTTTATATTAATGGCAATCGGTGAAAGTATTTTAAAAGATACAGGTCTTACACTTTCAAGCTGTTTTTTTTTTGACAATTGCCCGTTATCATTATCCAGGTCAAGCGCCTGACCCAGGTAACAAAGTTTTATAAAAGTAAGTTCTACATGAAGCCGTTTATTTTTTGCAAGCCGGTAATTAATTTCAGATTCATTCAAAATATTAAGAGCGCTCAGCAACCATGAATCATTTATCGTTGATGCTGTTTCTAAATAGCGCTTTTTAAATCCTTCAGAAACTTCAAGCAACACAACCACCTTAGGATCTTTGCTCACAAGGATATTTCTCAAAAATTCTGCAAATCCATTTAATACCAGATCTCCCTCAAAACCTTTTCTGTTTATTTCATCATATAATAAAATAGCATCTCCCGCACTTTGCTTTTGCATGGCATCTATCATCCTGAAATAATAATCTTCATCCAAAATATTGAGATGCTCAAGCGTATTGACATAAGTAAGCTCGCCATTGGTAAAACTTACAATTTTATCCAAAATACTTAATGCATCTCTAAGGCAACCTTCGCTTTTTTGAGCAATAATATGTAGTGCTGTTTTATCAGCTTTTATTTTCTCTTTTTCACAAATCTCCTGGAGATGTTCTACTGTATCTTTATTTGTTATTCTTTTAAAATCAAATATCTGGCAACGCGATAAAATTGTTGGAAGAATTTTATGTTTTTCTGTAGTGGCCAAAATAAAAATGGCAAATGGAGGTGGCTCTTCCAGCGTTTTTAAAAACGCATTGAATGCAGATGTACTCAGCATGTGCACTTCATCTACAATATAAACTTTGTATTTTCCGGCCTGTGGTGCAAAGCGCACCTGCTCTACCAAAGTGCGGATATCATCTACAGAATTATTACTGGCAGCATCCAGTTCATGAATATTTAATGAAGAGCCATTATTAAAAGAAACGCAGGAATTACAAACATTACATGCTTCGCCATCCGGAGTACGATTTTCGCAATTAATAGTTTTTGCTAAAATCCGGGCACAAGTAGTTTTTCCTACTCCACGTGGCCCGCAAAATAGAAAAGCATGAGCGAGTTGATTATTTTTAATCGCATTTTTTAACGTAGTTGTAATGTGAGATTGCCCTACAACTGTGCTAAAGTTCTGAGGGCGGTATTTACGTGCTGAAACAATGAATTTATCCATAATGAAATGAGACAAATTTAAGGAAATTATCCCAAGCTCCCCAGCTATTCAGAGGGAAAAACCCAACTAATTTTAATTCAAAATGGGGTGCCTTTTAAATTCTTTAGTTCTGTCGAAAAGATATCGGTAAGTTCTTAATATCCTGCTTTGTTCGCCGCCAATATGTTTGGACATATTTATCATTTTAGGAACAAAATCTCCCTGCCATTGCAGCTCCAGATCTTTATAATTTGTTTTTTCTTGTATAGCTTTTCCTCCTTCCTTGATCATGTAATAATCAATTCCCTTACCCTGGAATTCAGGAATTACACCAAACGCGATCCCGGTAAACCGATCATTAATTCCTTTTTTCTTTAGCCATAAAAATTTTAATTTTTCCAAAAGCCCAAACTTACCCTTAAAATGTTTGAAAATCTGGTTTAGTTCAGGCAGGTTAAGCCAAAATGCGATAGGTTCCTCGTTATGATACACAAACCAGACAAGCCTTTCATCAATGGCCGCCTTCATACTTTTAAACATTTTTAGGGCAAACTCCTTCTTCATTTGCTTATTACCTTCATGGCTTGCCCATGCTTTATTATAAACAATGCAAAAATCATTTGCAAATTTCTCCAGGTTATTTTTCTTAATGTGCTTAAGTGAGAATTCCGGAAGGGCATTATATTTTTCACTCTGTGCAGTAAATTTTTCATTAAGTTGGGTATTCACAGGAAGATACCAGCATATCTGGTTAAAAAATAATTTGAACCCGTAAGTTTCAAAGAGATTTTGATAATACGGAGGATTATAATTCATCAAATAGATAGGTGGTTTAAACCCTTCTACTACTAATCCCCACCAGCGGTCACGTTCTCCAAAATTGATAGGACCATCCATAGCCTCCATTCCGCGTTCCATGAGCCAGTGCTTTGCCACATCGAAAAGCATATCAGCCGCTTCCTGGTTATTGATGCATTCAAAAAATCCTATACCGCCGGTTTTTTGCTCATCCCCTTTGTTTTTATATTTTTTATTTGCAAATGCCGCAATACGGCCTATAAGATTGCCATCGTCATTTTTTAAAATCCAGCGTGTGCATTCTCCAAAGCGAAATGCTTTATTTTTTTCAGGATCAAAGACCTCATTGATGTCTTTATCTAACGGTTGAATAAAATTGGGATCGTCACTGTAAATAACCAAAGGAACGTTTAAAAATTCTTTCGCTGAGGCTTTATCAGAAACGGGAAAAAGTTGCATTATGGGATAAAATTAAAAGTGGTAAAGTAACAATCAAAATGTGCAAAAATCAAAACTTTTTAGTTTTATTTCATAATAAAAAAGAAGTTCTTTAAGGTAGACAAAAAATCCGGATAATTACCAGTGAAAGATTTTATTTACCATTTATTACCTGCGCGATTGTCACACAAATATTTGCCTTCTCCATCGGAGAAAGGCTTCCGGCGAGTTATTCACAGTAAACAAACAAAAAGGGGAGATTCCGGTTTAATAAATAACTTTTAAAGAGGCTAATCAAATCATTTTGATAAGTGCCTTCCAGTTAATAATCTCATGCCTGTTCGTTAAAGGAGGAAATCCAATATTTAACAATTTGTACACTATTTATTGATACTTTTCCATGAGGTCGTAGAGGATTTTTTTGTCGCCTTCGGTAAAAACTGCGCTACTATCCTGCATTTCAAAATGTCTTTTAAAAGCAATAATAGCTGACGAAGAATCTTTAACAGAATATCCAATGATACGCAATGCCTCTAAATCATTGAAGTTTTGCGGAACAATAATCGTACTTGTATCTCCATACCATAATCCATATCCGTTTTGTGAAAGTAATTGCCATGGGAAATGCACATTAGGATCCTTTTTCCTGGTAGGAGCAATATCGGAATGGCCGATAAAATTGGCTGCGGGAATATGGTATTTTGATTTTAGTGTATCCAATACCGTTAGTAAACTGTTTATCTGCGCGGCAGGAAAAGAATCGTAGCCATTATTATCTAATTCAATCCCTATGGAAGAAGAATTAATGTCTTTATCATTTCCCCAGGAACTTCTGCCCGCCTGCCATGCCCGCAAATAATCATTGAGCATGTGATGAACGGTACCGTCTTTACAAATTACATAATGGGCGCTTACTTGTGTACGCGGAAGTGTAAAAGTTTGCAATGTTTGTTCGCAACTGTTTTGTGCAGTATGATGAATGATAACAAAATTTGGTTTACGCAAATTAAAATTAGTAGTACCAACCCATGTTGCCCGATTGCCATCTAAAGGATATTTGCTTATTTCTTTTGCATAAAATTTTGCCTGTTTTTTATACACTTTATTGGTGGCCGCATATTTATTGGAAGAACAGGAAGCAATTATGAAAAGGAAAATGAAAAAAAGATTGGTCTTAGCGTTCATTTTTTTTGGTAAAGATAAAATTCATTGTTATACAGTAAACAAACAAATAAGTGGAATTTTAAATTTGGTTTTTGTTATCGAAAGATAACCCCTACATATTCCTTCTATACTGACCGCCTACTTCATAGAGCGCGTGAGTAATTTGCCCAAGAGAACAATACTTTACAGTTTCCATCAATTCGGTAAATAAATTTCCATTATTAATTGCTACATCTTGTAAATGTTTCAACATTTCAGTGCTTTTATCTTTATGCAATTCCTGGAATGCTTTTACATTTTTTATCTGAAGATCTTTTTCTTCTTTTGTACTTCTGATCACTTCAGCCGGAAGAATCGTTGGCGAACCTTCTTTATTTAAAAAAGTGTTCACCCCTACGATTGGAAGTTCTCCATTATTTTTTAATTCCTCATAATATAAACTTTCTTCCTGAATTTTATTTCGCTGATACATTCTTTCCATCGCTCCAAGCACGCCGCCTCTTTCAGAAATGCGGTTAAACTCTTCCATCACGGCTTCTTCTACAAGATCTGTAAGCTCTTCAATTAAAAAACTGCCCTGGTTGGGGTTTTCATTTTTTGCTGTTCCCAGTTCACGGTTAATGATTAACTGAATCGCCATGGCGCGACGTACGCTTTCTTCTGTGGGCGTGGTGATCGCTTCATCATAGGCATTCGTATGAAGGCTATTGCAATTATCATAAATAGCATACAATGCTTGCAGCGTGGTGCGGATATCATTGAAGTCAATTTCCTGTGCATGAAGGCTTCGGCCACTTGTTTGAATGTGGTATTTAAGCATTTGTGACCTCTGATTGGCTTTGTATTTATACTTCATTGCTTTTGCCCAAATTCTTCTTGCTACACGACCAATCACGCTATATTCCGGATCCATTCCATTGCTGAAAAAGAAAGAAAGATTGAGGGCGAAATCGTCAATCTTCATTCCGCGGCTCATATAATATTCTACATAAGTAAATCCGTTAGAAAGAGTGAACGCAAGCTGCGTGATAGGATTGGCGCCCGCTTCAGCTATATGATAGCCACTTATAGAAACAGAATAAAAATTCCTTACTTTGTTTTCAATAAAATATTCCTGCACATCCCCCATCAGTTTCAAAGCAAATTCTGTGGAAAAAATACAGGTATTTTGTGCCTGGTCTTCTTTTAAAATATCCGCCTGCACAGTGCCACGAACTGAAGACAATGTTTTCGCTTTTATTTCTTCATAAATATTTTTATCCAAAATATCTTCACCGGATAAGCCTAATAATCTTAATCCTAAACCATTATTTCCTTTTGGTAAATGGCCTTTCATTTCTCCCTTTTCCGGAAAAACAGGTTCGCCATTTACTCCAATATATTTCGGAAGATCTTTTACATCATATTTTGATTCTATAATTTCGTTTACACTTTCCCGTAAGTCGTTTTCAACAATATATTTTTCGCATTGCTGATCAATGGCCGCATTTAAAAAGAAAGCAAGCAACATAGGCGCAGGTCCATTGATGGTCATGCTTACAGAAGTTTTAGGATCGCAAAGATCGAAACCGCTGTACAGTTTTTTTGCGTCATCCACGCTGGCAATACTTACACCACTGTTTCCTACTTTTCCATAAATATCCGGACGGATTGCAGGATCTTCACCATATAGCGTAACACTGTCAAATGCTGTACTGAGACGCTTTGCAGGCTGACCCACACTGACATAATGAAATCTCCTGTTAGTTCTTTCAGGGCCTCCTTCGCCGGCAAACATTCTCGTGGGATCTTCTTCAGCCCGTTTCAATGGAAATACTCCGGCAGTGTATGGGAATTTTCCGGGGAAATTTTCCTGCAATCTCCACATCAAAATATCGCCCCAATCTTTAAAACGCGGAACGGCAATTTTAGGAATTTTTGTATGAGAAAGTGAATCAGAATACAGTGGTTGTTTAATAATTTTTCCTCGTACATTGTATTCAAAAAATTCTTTTTTATAAAGTGATTTTGTTGCCTCCCATTCATCTAATAGTTTTTTGCAAATGGGGAGTAATTGTTTTTCAAGATTTGATTTTCTTTTTCCAAGTTCTTTTTTCAAAGAAGTAGTTTCCTTCTCATTTTCTTTCAAATTACCTTTAAAGATTTCAACAACTCCATTTAATTGGTAAAGAATTGTTGCGATTTTGGACTGTTCTTCAGCCAGTTTATTATAATGCTCAATTTCTTCTACAATCTCTGCAAGATAGCGAACCCTTTTTGCCGGAATTATTGGCTGACTGTGGCTTTCGCTGCGTAGCGGTGCATTATATTTATCCCAGTCACTCCCGGTTTTTTTGTTGACTTCTTCAATAATTTTGTTAAACAATTTGTTACAACCGGGATCATTAAAGGTAGAAGCAACCGTTCCATAGATGGGTAACTCATTGTCTTTTGCATTCCACAATCCATGGTTGCGTTTGTATTGTTTTTTTACATCGTGAAATGCATCCAGCGCCCCTGCTTTATCAAATTTATTGATACAAATAATATCTGCATAGTCAAGCATATTAATCTTTTCTAACTGAGACGCAGCACCATACTCAGGAGTCATCACATACATACTCACGTCGCAATGATCGAGAATAGAAGCATCACTTTGACCAACTCCCGCACTTTCAAGAATAATAAAATCGTATCCTGCTACTTTGCATATATCAAGCGCTTCCTGTACATAATTACTCAAGGCTTTATCATTTTCACGCGTGGCAAGTGATCGCATATAAGCGCGTGGATGGTGAATAGAATTCATGCGAATACGGTCTCCCAGTAACGCGCCCCCGGTTTTTTTCCGTGAAGGATCTACAGAAATAACTGCAATAGTTTTATCAGAATAAGTACTTAAAAAGCGACGGACAATTTCATCGGTTACGGATGATTTTCCGGCGCCGCCGGTCCCTGTAATCCCCAAAACAGGGTTTGTGGGCTTAGCATTCAATTTGGGCTTTACCTTACCATTTCCGGTTTCCAAAATCTCTACCTCTTCCCCATTTTCCGCCTTTGTAATTGAGGTGGCCACTAATTTTATATCTTTCCATTCACCCAAAATAAACTTTCCATTATGCCCGTTAGTTGCCAATTTTTTTTGCTCAGTTTCATTGATCACTTGTGCACTTTTATCAACTACATCTTGTATCATTCCTTCCAAACCTAACTTTCTCCCATCATCGGGTGAATAAATCCTTGTGATTCCATAAGCCTGCAATTCTGCAATTTCAGCAGGCAGAATGGTACCACCGCCACCGCCGAAAATTTTTATATGTCCATAGCCATTTTGATCAAGTAAGTCTTTCATGTATTTAAAAAACTCCAAATGACCTCCCTGGTAACTTGTAACTGCAATCCCTTGTGCATCTTCTTCAATGGCACATTCTACTATTTCATGCACACTCCTGTTGTGACCGAGATGAATAATTTCGGCGCCTTTACTCTGCATAATCCTGCGCATAATATTAATGGCAGCATCATGCCCATCGAATAATGAAGCTGCAGTTACGATTCTTACTGTGTGATTTTTTTTTGGCGACATATTTATTAATTAAAACACGAACTTTAATTCACGAATTAAAGTTCAGCATAAGTAAAATTACAACTAAAGAAAGGGAAAATAAATGAACTGAATTTTAAAATATATTGAGATTATAGGATTATTTTAAATTATTTTTAAATTAAACTTATCTATTTTCTTTTGTTTGAAAAAATATATTCAATATTCATTATCAAATTTACATTAGGGCATCAGCAGAAATCAATACTTCAATAATTGACGGTTATATTGGGATTTTAAAAAATTAAGTCCGAATAATAACCTTGATCTATTTCTAAATTGAGTGCATTCATTAAGACTGATTTACAGTAAACAGACAAATAATCGGAATTTCTAATTTTTATTATAAAAGAACAGTAATGATTAAACGAAAATACCCGAATAAAATCCGGCCGTATAAAATTAATTGGTAAGAAATAAAACCCTTTTCTCTATTTCACTTCATAAGTCTTTTTATCTTTTCCAATACCGGTTAACGTCAACGACTTCCATTGTTTGGGTAAAGAAGTTTTCAACTGCATAATTCCTTCGGGTGTGATTTCTAATCCTCCAAAACCAAACAGTACACTTTGCAGGTAGCCACCGGCGCCGGTTGCAAAATAAGGGTTCGTGCCTCCGGCGGTTTCTGCCATTACACCAAATGGTGGCAACTTATTGGGAATATATGATTTCTCAAAAGTGGTCCAGGCCTTGGCAGGTTCATGCAACCTGGCATATAATATTGTGAAAATTGCCTGCGTCATAGCCGGTGAACCTTCACCAACTCTTGGTTCATAATACTCAAGGTCTTTTTTTATTTGTGCAGGATCGGTTATTTCTTTTAATGGATAAGCTAATAAATTTACATCTGCCTGTTTTATTTTTTCACCATTGTAGCCCGCATATTCAGAAGTAACTCCATTTGGTAATATTAAAATAGGAATATTTTCTTCTACATCTTTCCAATCCGTATCTATTGGCTGGTGCAAAATATTGGCGGCCATTACGGCGTACTGCAAATTAGCTTTGGCTGCAGCATTGGTAAATGCGTTGTTGTCAACATTCTCGGCCCATTCATCGGCAGCTACTACATTATTAATATCGTAATGCCCGGGCCCATTTTTTTCAACACGGCTTACCCAAAAATCCGCACAGGCTTTTATCATCGGAAACCCTTCTTCTCTTAACCATACAGTATCTTGCGTTACCGCAAAATAATTCCAGGCTGCAATAGCAACATCAGCAGTAATATGATGTTCAAAAGGGCCGCTTAAAGCCCAAACAGGCGTTTCTTCATTTCCTGTAGCAGCGCTTTCCCAGGGATACATAGCACCTTTAAATCCGTGAGCAAACGCATTATGTTCCGCTTCTTTTAGTCTTTGGAAACGATATTCCATCATGCTTTTTGCCATTTCTGGATGGAGCACCAGCAAAGCGGGGAACATCCAAATTTCAGCATCCCAAAAAACATGGCCATTATAACCCAGCCCACTTAAACCCATTGGCGATGGACTATAGGCGGTACCTGATCTTACAAATGAATACAGGTGATACATGGCAGAATGGACATCGCGCTGGCTGGCATCATCACCATCAATAACAACGTCGCTTTTCCATAATTGATCCCATGCTGCGTCGTGAAATTGAATTAATTTTTTTACGCCCTGTAATTTTGCATAGATCACATATCGCTGTACTTCGTTCCAGGGATCATCATCCTGCGCAGAAGTGATACTTGCTCCGGCAATGGCAAAATGATAGGTAGTTCCTGCTTTTAAATTCTTTTTAAATTTTAAAAGATGCATATTATTATCCCACATTTCATGTATCAGTTCCGGCTCAGATCCATTGGGTTCATCAAATAAAAAAGTAGTGGCCGATGCAAGGGTTAATTTGCCAGTGGGGCTTTTGGCAACAGAGGAAAGTAAACTGATCTTTACATGCGGACGGTCTATCTGGTTATAATAATTCTGAACATCCCGCAACGCATCAGGAGCTTCCATTACACTGGCAGGAATTATTTCTATATCTTTTTTTGCAGTGATAGTAACATCTACCAATACATTGTATGGTAAATTGCGCAGCGCGTAGTAGGTATAGGAAACGGTGGCTTTATCCTGGTAATCAAAAGTGGTAATAAAGTCAGCATGCTTCATATCGAGTACCTGTCGCATATTTTTGGCATCGCCATCGCCTATCCGGTGGCCGTCAATGTCAAGATTCATATTTACCAGGTTGAAACTATTTAAAAAATTACTCACCATCCCGCGCCCGTATTGATCATAAGCGCCATTAAGCACTACGGCTTTGCATTTCAAAGGCTCAGCCGAAGAAACAATGCCAATGACTCCGTTGGCGACAGTTTCTCCATAATAGTTGGAAGGGTCAATTTTGTCCGCTACTATTTTCCAGGTATCTGTGCTTTGCGAATAAGAGAAAGGAAATGAAAATACTATTATCAGGGTAGCAAAAAATTGTTTCATTTATTTTTTTGATTAAATGTAAAATAAATAAGTGTAAGTAATGCGAATGTTTTTTGAAATAATAGCCTTTGAAAGAATTTAATGACATTAAGCTGAAAAACAGGAAGGTTCTCTTGGAAATTGTATAGAAATAGAAATTTTATTCACCATTTAAGCCGTTCGTGACACGAACTTATTTTATCCAGGGTCCTTTGGACTGTAAAAGAATAATTAACCGGGATTACGATATTCAATTAATCCACTTCTGAAGAATTATTCATCCGGATTGATAAAAAATGGATCCGGTTTAAATTTTGTTGTACTAAGGTTGCTGATCTGTTTTATCTTTATCGCAATTAAAAACTGTATATGCTAAAAGTTGGAATATTTGGCGTTGGCCATTTGGGGAAATTTCACCTGAACAACTGGAAAGAAATTGAAGGAATAGAATTGGTAGGATTTTATGATCCTTCAGATATGACTGCGACAGAAGTCAAAAAAGAATATGGGTTAAAAAGATTCAAAAACTCCGATGAGTTGATAAAAGCGTGCGATATAGCAGACATCGTAGCTCCTACTATTGCGCATTACGAATTGTGCAAAAAAGCGATTTTAAAAAGCAAACATGTATTTGTAGAAAAACCTTTGGCCAACACAATGTTGGAAGCAAAGGAAATTGTAAGTCTTGTCAAAGAAGCCAATATAAAATTTCAGGTGGGCCATGTGGAACGTTTCAATCCGGCATTACTCGCTGCAAAAGAATATAAGCCCGAACCTATGTTTATTGAAGTACACAGGCTGGCGCAATTTAATCCTCGTGGGACGGATGTAAGTGTGATACTGGATTTAATGATACATGATATAGACATTATTCTTTCATTGGTAAAAAGCAGTGTGAAAAATATCTTTGCAAACGGTGTAAATGTATTAAGCGATACGCCTGATATTGCCAATGTGAGAATTGAATTTGACAATGGCTGTGTGGCCAATCTTACTTCATCAAGGATAAGTATGAAAAAAATGCGTAAGATGCGATTGTTTCAAAAAGACTCTTATATTGGTATCAATTTTTTGGATAAAAAAACAGAGATCATAAAATATAAATCGCCGGGCGATAAAGATGTTTTTACTTTTGACATTGATACAGGACACGGGAAAAAAACAATCGCTATAGCAGCACCTGTTATCAAAGAAACAAATGCCATTAAAATGGAATTACAGAGTTTTGTAAATGCTGTTGAAGAAAATAAAACTACCGTGGTTACAGAGGTTGACGGATACCGTGCGATGGAAGTAGCTCATTTGATACTTGAAAAAATCAGCCGCAACCAAATCGTATAAATTAATATTTTTTAGTTTGCAAAAGCAGATACATACCTGGTTTTACGCATTGGGCGATTTAGTTGCTTCATTGATCGCATGGATTCTATTCTATTGGATACATAGAAATATAGGTGGTCAGTCCTTTGACATTAATAAAAAATTTTTGGCAGGTTTAATCTTGTATCCTTCAGGATATTTTATTTTATATCATCTCTTCGGATCTTACAAGGGCATTTATTACAAGTCGAGATTCCTTGAATTATTATCCACTTTTCTGAGTGCCTTCCTGGGAAGCATTATTTTATTTTTTGTATTTCTATTATACAAGAGGCATCAATATCTTTCTTCGTTTTATGGCGAATTTTTTATCTTATTCGGTTTACAGTTCTTTATTACTTATTTGATAAGATATATATTTTTAAGTAAGACCCATGCTCAATTGCAAAAGGAAGAAGTTTGGTTCAACACGCTAATCATTGGAAATGAACAAAAAGCAAAAGAGTTATTTGATGCCATCAACACCAATAATGAAAAATCCGGTTACCGCGTACACGGGTTTATTTCTTCGGGAATGAAAAATGCTGATAAATTGAATGGCGGGATTCCTTTTCTTGGCGATATGATTTCAGCAAAAGGAGTAATAGATCAATTTAAAATAAATGAAGTAATCATTGCGTTGCAAAATGACGAAAGAGAGGGCCTCGAAAGAATTTTACATACTCTGGCGGAAAAAGAAGTAAATGTAAAAATGGTGCCAGATAAAGTAGATATTTTAAGCGGGAATGTACGCACCACTAATATTATGGGAATTCCACTTGTAGAAATCCATACGGGCTTAATGAATCCGTGGCAACAAAATATAAAACAACTCGTGGATATTTTATTATCAGTTTTCGGCCTCATTATTCTTTCACCTTTTATATTATATGTAGCTATAAGAACAAAGCTTTCTTCAAAAGGAAACATTTTTTATTCGCAGGAAAGAGTGGGATACAAAGGGAAAACTTTTTTTATTCATAAATTCAGATCCATGGTGATGGATGCCGAAAAAAATGGACCAATGCTTAGTAAAGGCGAAGATGAACGAATTACCAAATGGGGAAAAATAATGCGTCGGTGGCGGTTTGATGAATTGCCACAGTTTTGGAATGTGATAAAAGGCGAAATGAGCCTGGTAGGTCCGCGCCCCGAAAGAAAATATTATATTGATCTCATTACACGGGATCATCCTGAATATAAAATATTACTAAAAGTAAAACCGGGAGTTACGAGTTGGGGAATGGTAAAATTTGGCTATGCCGAAAATATTGAAGAGATGACGGAAAGAATGAAATACGATATTATCTACATCGAAAATATTTCACTGGCACTGGATTTTAAAATTATGATTCATACTATCAGAATAATTTTATTGGGAAAGGGGAAATAATGAAAAAAGTTCGAAGTTCATAGTTTGTAGTTCAGCATATCTTGCCCTTCTTCGCCGAATAATTACAGAATGTATCAGTGATGTTTTCCGGCAAAGAATGCTTAGGTAAAGAAGATTTTTTTCGGAAACCCCGATATTCCGGAAGGCTGCAATATATTTTTACAGTAAAGAAACAAATAATTCAGATTTTGATTTTTGTATGACACATTTTAATATCTTCATCCCCAACACATCCTATTTTATATTATTATAAAAATTGATTTCATGAAAAAAAGTATTTTCTTTTTCTTATTAATGTTTCTTTGTTTTTCTGCTTTTTGCCAAAAAAATAACGTTGCAGATTTATTAATTCCGGAGCCGGTATCAGTAACATCAGGGACCGGTGATTTTATAATTAATAATAAAACCATTATTTATGTTTCTTCTTCAGATACTTCGGTAAAACGTGTTGGGGAATTTCTTAAAGAAAGACTTTCGTTTGTGACAGGACATGCAATACCTGTAAAAGGTATTTATATGAAAAAGACAGATGAGAATAATATCCGCCTTTCATTAATTAAAGATGCCACTATCGGCGATGAAGGTTATAAGTTGACTGTTACAAGGCATGAAATCACTATTGCTGCCAATAAACCCGCTGGCCTTTTTTACGGAATGCAGACCTTGTTTCAATTGATGCCAAAAGAGATTGAAGAAAAACAATTTACAAAAGATATCAAATGGGATATTCTTGTTTGTAGTATTACAGATTATCCACGGTTTGGATGGAGAGGTTTAATGTTTGACGTGAGCCGCCATTTTTTTACCAAAGCTGATGTGGAACAATTCATAGATCAGATGGTAAAATACAAATACAATCTTTTGCATTTGCACCTTACGGATGATGAAGGGTGGCGTATAGAAATTAAAGGGCTCCCAAGGCTTACTGAAGTAGGAGCGTGGAATGTAAAAAAGGTTGGATATTTCGGAACTTTTTCTACTCCCACGCTTGATGAACCCCGCAATTACGGAGGTTTTTATACTCAGGATGATATCAGGGAAATAGTAAAATATGCAAAGGACCGGTTTGTAAATATTCTGCCTGAAATAGACGTACCGGGCCATAGTCTTGCTGCCGTGGTTTCTTATCCGGATTTATCCTGCACTCCCGGGGCAGATCAATATCACGTTCGTTCCGGAGAACCAATTATGGATTGGTCTCATGGGCAGCCGCCTATTGCAATGATTGATAATACACTTTGCCCGGCAAATGAAAAAGTATATGAATTTTTGGATACGGTAATGACCCAGATAGCTCAATTATTTCCATTTGAATATATTCATGTAGGCGGAGATGAATGCCCTAAAAACTTTTGGGAGAAGAGCGATTCTGTTAAGGCATTGATGCAAAGAGAAGGTTTAAAAAACATGGATGAAGTACAGAGTTATTTTGAAAAAAGATTAGAAAAAATTGTAGAATCAAAAGGGAAAAAGTTTATGGGCTGGGATGAAATATTACAAGGCGGCCTGGCGCCAAACGCCGCAGTGATGAGCTGGCGTGGAATTGATGGCGGTATAGCGGCCGCAAAAATGAAACATAAGGTAGTGATGAGTCCCACTGATTTTGTTTATTTGGATTATATGCAAGGTGATCCCATTATTGAGCCACATGTATATGCAACACTCTTGCTTCATAAAGCCTATGATTTTGAACCGGTTCCTGATGGAGTAGATCCTAAATATATTTTGGGAGGCCAGGGAAATTTATGGACAGAGCAGGTTTACAATATGCGGCACATGGAATATATGATTTGGCCCAGAGCTATGGCTATTGCAGAAGCCGTATGGACACCAAAAGATAAAAGGAACCAGTGGAATGACTTTGTAACAAGAGTAGAAAATCAGTTTCCAAGATTTGATGAAGCGCAGGTAAAATATGCACCCAGCATGTACGATCCTGTTTTTGCGGTAAGTAAAACCGACAGTAATCATATAAAAATTGAATTGAGTACTCAAATAGAAGGGCTGGATATTTATTACAGTTTTGATAATTCTTTTCCCGACAATTTTTATCCTAAATATTCGTCGCCCCTAATTCCTCCGAAAGATGCTGTAATGCTCAAAGTAATTACTTACCGGGGCAATAAACCAATTGGCCGTATGATCTCAATGCCTATTGAAGAATTGCAGAAAAGAGCGGATAATAAATAGGAATTAAGATCTGGAAACCCATTTCTTATTGTAATATAGCATAGGAAGATGCATAGATTGCAAACCTGTTAACTGGCCACAACCACCGGCCAGGTTGTGCATGAATCATTATTTAACATTATATTACTAAATATTTTAGTACCTTTATGCTGTTAATTTATTGTTAGATAATTTTTAATCAATGTCAATGATGCAAAACAATCTTTTAATAAAAATGCCAGGTTACCGGGAGATTGAGTATTCGATCATTTTGAACCCGCATGAAGCATTGCGTGGGAAAATAATGAAGATCCGAAAAAATATTCACTCAAAATATAATCCCGATATTCAATTAAATAGCAAACCTAATATCAGGTTGGCAAAATTTTTTACTTTTGAAATGATGGAGGAAAAATTGATCAATCATTTAAAAATGATAACTATGGGAATGCCGCCATTTAAAGCTAATTTAAAAGGCTATGGAAGTTTTCCTACTCATACTTTATTTATTAATGTAAGTTCAAAAATTCCATTACAAATGCTGATGAAAGATTTACGGACTACGAGACGCCTGATAAAATCACCTCATCAGGAGCCTTATTTTGCTAATGAATTTTATATACCTCTTGCTATAAAACTTGCTCCTTTACAATATGAAAAAATATGGCAGGAATACAGTCATCGTCAATTTACCGGGAGTTTTATTGCTGATAGTATGTTGTTGCTCAAAAGAAAAACCGGAGAAAAGAATTACCAGGTAGCCGCGCGTTTAGAATTTATGAACTTACCGGTTTCGGTAAAGCAAGGTGAATTATTTGCATAAAAAATAGGAATCCCGATTATTTATTTATTTACTGTGAACAGATTTGTCAACATTTAATAAGGTGAAAATTCTTAATTCAATCAACAATTGCTTTTATTAGTTTTAATTCTTCCCCTTTAGAGGTTATCAGTATCAAGGCTTATGGATCACATAAGTAACCACTCCCCAAATCGCAAAATCTTCACAACCGGCATCAATATTTATTGGTGCCAATTTATTGGAATCAGTCAATAGCCTCACCTTGTTATTTATTTTTTCAAAACGCCTTATCAGCATATCTCCATTGAGTATTGCTATGATCACTTTGCCATTCGTTGCTTTTAGCGAACGGTCCACAATTACTACATCTTCTTTATAAATACCGGTTTCCTTCATGGCATCGCTGTTTACCCGCATAAAAAAAGTTGCAGGTTTATTGCGAATCAATTGTTCATTAAGGTCAATAACGCGTTCCATATAATCGTCTTCCGCTGCCCCAAATCCTGAAGCATTGGCTGAATGGATGGCCTGTTGCGTGAACTTTTTGGTTCCATCATATTTCGGAGAATAAAATTTATCAGCTGGCATAAAATATTTTGTTTTATAACTAAAATAATTAGTAAATTTATGCTAAAATTATTGACAATAAAAAATAAATATTATGAAAACGAAATCCCTGGTGCCTCATTCTATTATAAAGGAAATATATGGCCATGAACTATATGAATACACGCTGGTAGCACATCCTGATAAAATGGTACAGGAAAAAGTAATGGCGGAAAAAGAGATTTTTTATAAGGAATATAAAAATCCGGCATCTGTAGAAACCAATCCGCACATTATTGTATCCGTTTTTTTTGCAAAAGAAGCTATGGAAGATACGTTGATTCGATGGATGCAGCGCATCTGTAATCAACAGCAAAGTTTTAGTGTAACGTTAAATAATTACAGTGGTTTTCCGCCACACACTATTTACCTGCGGGTGCAAAATGAAAACCCTTTTCAAAAACTAACAACCCATTTGAAAGCGCTGAATAATTACATCAGTTCATGCGCATGTCCTCCCATGCAATTCATTTACAAACCTCATGTAAGCATCGCCAAAAATCTTCCCGAAGATGTTTATTCTAAAGCATTGATACAATATGCGCACAAATCTTTTCACGAATCATTTGTAGTGAATGAATTGCAATTACTAAAACGAAAGAATGAATATGATTTATGCAAAACTGTGAATGTATTCGGCTTGCAGCCTGAAGAAAATTCCTGTGCCGTTTATTTTTAATAATAACCCTCCATCTATGAACACTCAATCTTTGATAAAAATCCCGGGGTATAAGTACAATGAATATCTGTTGGTATTAAATCCGAATGAGGATTTGCGCAATAAAATTGTGCAGGTAAAAAAAGATTTTTTTGAGAAATATAAAGCAGCTACTTCAATTTATTTCAAACCAAATATTACGCTCGTAAATTTCATTCAGTTTGAAATGATGGAAGAGCGATTGGTAAATCGTTTGAAAACAATAGCTACAGGCTATCGTGCTTTTACAGTAGAATTGAAAGACTATGGAAGCTTTCCAACCCACACTATATTTATCAAGGTGGAATCCAAACAACAGATTCAGAATTTAGGTAAGGAACTAAGGGCTGCACAGCAATTAATGACATTGAACAAAGACAACAAACCAAATTTTATAAACGACCCAAACCTGGCTATCGCAAGAAAATTATTACCCTGGCAATATGAAAAAGGCTGGTTAGATTATAGCCATCGTTATTTTACCGGACGATTTATTGCGGATGGAATGTTGTTATTAAAAAGGCTATTAGAGGGAAGGGTTTATCAGGTTGTGCAACGATTTGAGTTTATGAATTTACCTATAAAAACCAGACAAGGTGAATTATGGTGAATCATGAATGGTGAATGGTCAATCGTGATTTGATTTCACCCAATGACGATTTCTTATTCACATTATAAAAAAATACCCATGGACAACAAAGTATTAAAACAAGACCATTTTAAAGTTGCTTCGCAAAAAAAAGAAGAAGAAGGACAATATTTATCAGGGCGTGGCGCGCAATTCAATACCCAAAATCGTTTCCTGAAAAATCACGAGGCAAAAGAAGAAATAGAATCCATTGACGATTGGGAAGTACCCAATCCGGGAACTCAGTACATAGAACAGCAGGTAAAAACTATTGTAAATAAAGTGGACAGTCCCGACCTCGGCATGATGTACAGCATGAATCCCTATGCCGGTTGCGAACATGGATGTATTTATTGCTACGCCCGTAATGTGCATGAATACTGGGGTTACAGCGCATGGCTTGATTTTGAAAGTAAGATAATTGTAAAAATAAATGCACCACAAATGCTTCGCAAAGCGCTGATGCATCCGAAATGGGATTCACATCCCATCATGCTTAGTGGCAACACCGATTGCTATCAACCGGCAGAACAAAAATATCGTTTAACAAGAGGCTTACTCGAAGTGTGTAATGAGTTTAACCAGCCAGTAGGGATTCTCACTAAAAATTCATGGATTATAAAAGACAAAGACATCCTTCAGGCAATGACGAAAAAAAAATTGGTGTCTGCAATGGTTTCCATCACTTCATTCAACGAAGATCTGCGCAGAGTGATGGAACCAAGAACCGCTACTGCCAAACAACGGTTAAGGGTAATCGAAGAATTAAGTAAAGCAGGCATTCATGCAGGTGTAATGCTGGGGCCAATGATTCCGGGATTGAACGAGCACGAAATGCAAAGAATAATGAAAGAAGCCAGCGATGCCGGCGCAAAATTTACCGCCTACACTTTCATCCGTTTAAATGGCGCCATCAAATTTTTATTTCACGATTGGCTCTACAAAAATTTCCCCGACCGCGCCGATAAAGTGTGGCATTTAATAGATGCCAGCCACAACGGACAAGTGAACGATACGCGTTGGGGATTGCGCATGCGTGGTGAAGGAAGCATTGCGGATCTGGTAAATCAGCAATATAAAAAATACGGCAAATTGTATCACATGAATGAAGACAGGTGGCAATTGAATGTTGCTGATTTCAAGAGGCCGGGGGAGCAGGGGAGATTATTTTGAGGAAAAGTTATAAACTTTGTCTATGGGTTTGTGAAGTAAGAAATTATAATATAAATATGTTTTTTAATGAAAATGATTATGATGCCAGGTTACAGGAGTTTATTTGGTGAACCTACTTCATCATATGAAGAGATATTAAAAAAAGTTCCTTCAGAAATTGTTATAATGCTTTTAATGTCACTTAATGCTGAATTAAATACAACAGAAGCCCATACAGTAAAACAAAATAGAATCTGGCAATTAGTTTCATATCGATTTACAAAAGGACAATATCAAAAATTTGAAATTGCTTTTTCAAAATATAGTGAAAAGGTAAATGGATTTGATGGAACTTTATTTGATAGAAGTTGTTTATTGGCAATGATATTAAAAGAGTTAAAACGCAACAATACTTGTGATTCAGAACTTGATGAGCCTCTTCAAGAATATAATTTTGTGATAGCTTATTTATTGGTAGTTGATGAAGTAAGGAAAAATGATTCGGAACTCTTAGAAAATTCAAAAAAATATAAAGACGAAGTAATGCCCACACTTCCTTTACTTTGGGCTGGAGGTATAAGACAATATGAATTTAATCAAACCGTAAATATTGCATATGAACTTTTCAAATTGAATTGTTTTTCTAAATACGCCTACGATAGATTTAAGCCATATTTAAAAGAATAAATAAATAAATATTCTTTTCTAAATCTCTCGCAATTTATAGGAAGCTTTTATCAAATATTGAATGTAACCCTAATTGATAATCCTGCTGAACCACTTCGGAAATTGGTATCAATTAAAGCAAGCCAAAGCGTAAATACAGGTCATTTAAAAGCTCTTTGTTTCAATTTATTGATTGGGAAAAATAAAGCTGTGATGGCGGATTTACGTAAATATCCGTTATATGAAACAACTATTAGAGGGTTTATGCTAATTGATGAGAATATGTTTAGAAAGAAAGTTTATAGAGGGCCATTATTTGAGTTGCAAAAAGAAACAGGACTAACTAAAGTAATTAATTTTGATGACTATAAAACGCTCGTATCAAAGGGATTTTTTGAAAATGCATTTTTCAGAAGTATTGCTAAACTAATGATTAAATCAAGATATGAAATTGTCCATTTTGATGACAACGTTTTAAATAAGCCGGACTTATTTTATAGACGTAACAAGTCTGTTCTAATGCTTGAATTCAAAGACTATCTATTTCCTGATAAAATTATTGCAGGAAATGAGTTTTCTACCTTTAAAAATTATATAGATGAGAGGTTTATTATATCCGATAAAGAAAAACCCAAAGGCGTTACGCAGTTAGCAAATAATATTGATAGTCTATACAAAATGAATTATGATTTCGATTCAGTACTCAATAACATGATAAATAAAAAAATGCATGTAAAAATATATCCAATAATATGCCATACAGATTTTATGTTCAGCATGCCAGGAATTAATGAATATTTGAACATAATATTTACCAAAAAACTTAAAGAAAAAAAAGTAGAAACAAAGCATATTCGAAATATTACAGTTATAAGCCTTGAAGTTCTTTTTGATTATGCGATCAGAGGAAAAGATTTTATTTCTTTGTCCAAGCTAATAGAGAGGTATTGGGATATAATTAATAATCGAAAGATAAAAAATCAAAAGTTTGGGTCTGTTAATAATTTTCTAGGAACCACTGTAAGTTTTGATGAATTGTACGAAACAAAGTTCAAACAAGAATTGTTAAACGAAAATTATTTAAGTAAAGAAGATAAACTTACTCAGTTGAGCGAAATGGCAGGATTGACCCAAGAACAGCTTCAAGAAGTTTTATAATTATGGCACAATCATCAATCGAATGGACAGAAATGACCTGGAACCCTACCACAGGCTGCACAAGGATTTCAGCGTGTTGTAAGTTTTGTTATGCAGAAGTTATGACAAGACGTTTGCAGGCAATGGGAATTAAAAAATATAAAGATGGTTTTAAGAAAGTAAAAGTTCACGAAGACTCATTAAACATTCCCTATTCGTGGAAAGGTTCAAAAACTGTATTTGTAAATTCAATGAGTGATTTGTTTCATCCTGAAGTCCCCCTTGAATTTATCCAAAAAGTTTTTGACGTAATGAATGATACATCACAACATACTTGCCAGTTACTTACTAAACGTGCTGAGAGATTGTATGAGTTGCATCATAAATTAAACTGGACAAAAAATATCTGGATGGGAGTGTCTGTTGAAGATGAAAGAGTAACTGACAGGATAGATTTTTTACGGGAAACAAACGCTAAAACAAAATTTCTTTCCTGCGAAGCCTTAATAGGCCATTTAAAAAATATGAACCTTGACAATATTAATTGGGTAATTGTGGGCGGAGAAAGTGGTAGAAAAGTAAGACCAATGTTGGAGCAATGGGTGTGGGGTATAAAAATGCAATGCCAGGAACAGGAAGTTTTATTCTTCTTCAAACAATGAGGCGGTACCAATAAAAAGAAAGCCGGTCGGATATTGGCTGGGAATACTTATGATGAAATGCCGTTGAAATAATTCTTTTCAAAATGCCTGTGAATTTTATGGGTTATTTAAAATATAATTTTGATTTTAAGCTTTTAGACCAATTTCTGTTCAGTACTCTCACAGTAAAAGAACAAATAATCACAATTCCTGTTTTTGTTTTATTGAGTATTTAAAAAAGACCCTGTTTATTTAGTATATTATATACTAAATAAATCATCCAAATCTATTAAGATGACATATTCCCTCCAAAATTTTACATCAATAAAATCTCTTCAATCATTTTTCTTTCATTACTTAGTCTTGGCACTTTATGCTGGCCTCCCAGCTTTCCTTTGCTTTTCAACCATTTATTAAAAGTGTCTTTTTCTAAAACATGCACAACAGGTTCGCGTAGTGCAATATTTTTATAACGCTTGGCCTCATAATCGCTGTTTACCGATTTTAGCGCTTCATCCAGTTCAGTCGTAAATGCTTTTAAATCGGGTGGTGCGGTTTCAAATTCTATCAGCCATTCGTGAGCGCCGTTATTATTTTCACTAAAGAAAACGGGAGCGGCAGTGTAATCCTTAACTATGGCGCCCGTTTTAGCTGAGGCTATTGCGATTGCTTTATCAGTATTGTCAACAATTACTTCTTCGCCAAAGGCATTCATATAATGCTTTAATCTTCCTGTTACTTTTATTTTAAAAGGTTTCAAGGAAGTAAACTGAATTGTATCTCCTAAAAGATATCGCCACAGGCCACCATTGGTGCTTATCACAAGGGCATAATTCTTATAAAGTTCTACCTGCTTTAGTCCGATAGTTTTTGCATCTGGTTTTCTGTATTCTTCTACCGGGAGAAATTCGTAAAAAATACCATGGTCAGTAAATAATAACAGGCCATCATCATCCGGCCTGTTTTGGGCAGCAAAAAAACCTTCACTGGCATTATAAATTTCGAGATAATTGATAGGCGCACCGACCAATTTACGGACTTGTTCACGGTAAGGCGTAAACGAAACTCCTCCATGCATATACAATTCTAAATTAGGCCATACTTCTTTTAGGGTTTTTTTCCCGGAAATCTGGAGAATACGTTTTATTAAAATAATCGTCCAGGTAGGTACTCCTGCAAGTGATGTTACATTTTCATTAATGGTGCTTTTGGCAAGCTGTTCTATTTTACTTTCCCATTCATCAAGCAACGCAATACTGAGATCCGGAGTACGTATCCAATGCCCCCAAAACGGTGTATTCTGCATTAACACAGCACTTAGATCGCCATATTGTATGTCTTCATCAATATTATGAACCTGGTGGCTTCCACCCACTACAAGACTTTTTCCTGTAAGTAAATCGCTGTCAGGAAAATTTTTATAATAATTGGTAAGTACATCTTTGGATGCCTTAAAATGAATGTCTTTCAAACTCTCTTCACTTATGGGTATGAATTTACTTTTATCAGAAGTGGTGCCGCTGCTTTTTGCAAACCAATAAATAGGTGTGTTCCACAAAATATTTTCTTCACCAGCCATCATACGATTAATATAAGGCTTTAGGTCATCGTATTCATGAATGGGAATTCTGTTCTTAAAATCTTTTACTGTAAATAATCTTGAGAATTTATATTTTCTTCCAAACTCTGTGTATTGTGCCTGTGTAACCAAATGCTGCAACACGTTTCTTTGTGCGGATACCGGGAAACTGATCCAATTCTGAACGCCCCACAAGCGCATCCTTGCTAAACGTGATATGATGGGGCTGAGGAGTTTCAAGTTTGATTGGTTTTAGTAGTTAATTGGTTAATTAGGTTATTGGTTAATTAGATTATTGGTTAATTAGGTTATTGGTTTAGAAAATAATCCTTAATAATTTATTAATTCAATAATTAAAAAAATCACTTAAATACATCCGTGTGTAAATAATCTTTTCTCTTTAATTCAAAATTTCTTCCGAGATACAAGCGTCGTACCTGCTCATCCTTTGCCAGTTCTTCGGCGGATCCTTCTATAAATATTTTGCCTTCTATCAACAGGTAAGCGCGATCGCAAATAGAAAGAGTTTCATTTACATTATGATCAGTAATTAAAATCCCGATATTTTTGTATCTCAGTTTAGTAACAATAGCTTGAATATCTTCAACGGCAATGGGATCAATACCTGCAAAAGGTTCGTCCAACAAAATAAATTTGGGATCCACCGCAAGTGCCCGCGCAATTTCGCACCTTCTTCTTTCGCCACCACTCAATACATCGCCATTGCTTTTACGCACATGTCCCAGGTTAAATTCGTCCATTAAAGTTTCGAGTTTTTCCTTTTGGTCACTTTTAGAAAGATGTGTCATTTCTAATACCGCGGAAATATTATCTTCCACGGTGAGTTTTCTGAAAATACTTGCCTCCTGTGGCAGATAGCCCAATCCCATTTTGGCTCTTTTATACATGGGCAACTTAGTGATATTAAAATCATTTAAAAAAACATCCCCATCATCAGGCTTTACGAGGCCTACCACCTGGTAAAATGAAGTTGTTTTTCCTGCACCATTAGGCCCAAGTAATCCCACAATTTCTCCCTGGCTTACCTGGAAAGATACCTTATTATTGACGGTACGCTTACCATATTTTTTGGTAAGTTCTTTTGCGAAAATAGTCTGATTCAAAAATTTTTTTTATAAAAATACGTGAATGAAAATAAATAGAAGCATTGTTCATTTCTTTTAGCGTTTTATGTTTCCTGCTTCAGTTTAGGAATATTTTACAAAGACATGATTTGAATAAACCATTATATTGTTTCAATTTTTGAATTATTTGTTGGTTTACTGCAAATGAGGAATGGATCGAAACGCATAAACGATGCTGATTAATATTTACGTTTGTATTTTATTAATTGAAAATGTGATGCCATTAATTTATTTAGAAACAAAAATAGAATCAAATATTGAAGTTTGTTTTGACTTAGCCCGAAGTATTGATCTGCACCAAATATCAACTGCCAAATCAAATGAAAGGGCTATTGGCGGAACAATGTCCGGGTTAATCAAATTAGGCGAAACGGTTACATGGGAAGCTACACATTTTGGAATTAAACAAAACCTGACTTCAAAAATTACACAATTCAAGAGGCCATTTCATTTCAGGGATGAAGAGGTAAAAGGAGCATTTAAGTACATCATTCATGATCATAATTTTGAGGAAATAAATACAACTGTTATTATGAAAGACAATTTTGAATTTCAATCTCCTTTAGGGATAATTGGAAAACTGCTTGATAAAATGATTCTCATTGATTATATGACACAATTACTGGAAGAAAGAAATAAAGTGATTAAAGAATATGCAGAAACTGAAAAATGGAAATTAGTTTTGAATAAATAAACTCAGTCTCAGCAATCTAAAAAGCTTAAAATGAATAAAGTAAACTACGGAATTGATGCGCCCAAAGTAATCCGGAACCAAATTGTAATCGGAATATTTTTACTAATCATTGGCATTCTTCTTTCTCTAAATTTTTATCCTTCGGTTACACCTTTAAAATATAGTTTTTTATCAACTGCTATATGCCTGTTGATAGTAAGTATTCTAATGCTTTTATATTCCAAATTTGGGAAGTATAAGCATAGAGACAGAATTTTAAAATTGCATCAATGGAAAGGTGATGAAAAAGTTTTGGATGTGGGTACAGGTTTGGGTTTATTAATGATTGGGGCTGCTAAAAAACTAAATGCAGGAAAATCTTATGGTATAGATATTTTCAACAATTACGATCTTTCCGATAATTCTATTGAGAAAACAAAAAATAATATCCTACTGGAAAATGTAGTTGAAAGAACTGAAATCTTATCTGAGAATATTCTTAAAACCAATTTCAGTGATAATTATTTTGATGTTATTGTTTCTAATTTATGCATTCATAATCTTTATAAAACTGATGAAAGAAAACAAGCTTGTACAGAGATAAACAGGATATTAAAACCCGGCGGAGAAGCAATAATCTCTGATTATAAGCACACCGGCGAATACAGGAAAAATTTTCAAACTCTGGGAATGAAAGTTGAAAAGGTAGGAACTTATTTTTTTGATACATTCCCTCCTTTAACGATAATCAAAGCAATCAAATAAGAAGTGAAATTGTAAAAATTAAATCCCCAGCATTTCTTTCAACTTAGCATAACCGGCTTTGCTTACCGGTAATTTTGCTCCGGTAGTCAGTAATAATAAATGCCCATCCTTTTCATAAGGATCTATCCGGGTAATAAGTTGTGTGTTCACAATATAGGAGCGATGCACTCTTATAAATTGAAAAGCACTCAATGATTGCTCAAAAAAATTCATTGTCCTCTTTTTCAGAAAAGTTCCTTCGGTAGTTACAATTTTCACATAATCGTCTGCAGCTTCCAGGTAATTAATTTTGGTAACAGGAATTATTTTTATTTTATTTCCATCCTTAACTACCACCCGGTTTTGCTGTGCAGGTGTTTGCGAGGCGGCTTCTATTACTTTTTGGGTAGAGGTTAAATCAGAATGTTGTAAATATTTTTGAATGGCTTTATCAAATCTTTCTTTGCTAAAAGGTTTTAATAAATAATCTACAGCATTCGATTCAAAAGCTTTTATAGCAAATTCATCAAATGCTGTTGTGAAAATAACAGCCGGCGGCTCTTCTATTAGTTCGAGCATTTCAAATCCATTGATTTTTGACATCTGAATATCAAGAAAGATCAGATCAGGCTTATAGTTTTGTATTGCTTTTATCCCTTCAAAACCATCATTACATTCAGCGACTAACTCAACATCACTTTTTGTTTGCAAATATTCTTTTACAATACTTCTTGCCAATGGCTCGTCGTCAATAATAATAACTCTCATATAAATTCTCTATTTATTAAATGATTTATCAATTGATTGGTTCACTTTATGAATAATCCGGTCATTGATTTCTTTGCTTAACCAATCCTGGATTTCTGTTTGCTTTACATCTTTTTTCATTAGTTGTGATTCATTAATTTGAGGTATCAGAATTGTGGTTATAAATTGATTATTCTCTTTTTTTGTTTTTAAAAGATCGTGTCTTGCAAATAAAAGAAATAATCTTCTTTGAATGGAAGAAAGCCCAAACCCTGTACCCTTCAATGGTTGGGAGGTTTCAGGATCAAAAGGGTTTTGTACAATGATCTTTAAATTATTTCCATCTGCTTTTGCTTCTAATCGTATCTTCACTTCTCCGATAGTATCGTATAAACCAAATTTTATCGCATTTTCTACTACGGGTTGAAGCAGCAAAGCGGGTAATTTAAGAGAAAGAATTTCATCCTTATAAATTATTTCGGTTTGCAAACGGTGTCCGAACCTTACTTTTTCTATTTCAAGATACAATTGCAGATACTGTAATTCTTCTTCCAAAGTATTCCATTGTTGTTCATCTTTTTTAAGTGTTCCCCGCAGGAAATCACTCAACTGGTGAATCATGTGCCTTGCCTTTTCAGGATCAGATCCTGTTAGCGCACTTATTGAATTCAAGCTATTGAATAAAAAATGCGGCTGCAACTGCTGTCTTAGTTTAAACAATTCCGCTTCCTTTGAAAGTTTTTCCACCTCAGTTTTGCGACTATCCGATTCTTTTTGTTCCTGCTGGCTATACCACAATAAACTAAACATACTCATGCTGCTTATTAATAAAAACCCAGCCCCAAATCTAATGCCCCACGATGCCCGGATTACTTCAGTATAATTATCTCCTTCTTTAAAAATCATCCACATAACTCCTTGCTGGGCAAGCATCCACAAAAAACTTACTGTAAGGCTCACCACAAGAATGTACCAATATTTCTCCTGCCGGGGTCTGTAATATTTCATATTATTACTAATAAAAAAACAGCACAATGCGAGTAAAGCATTGCTTATAATACTATCCGTAATTGCGTGCAAGACTTCAATATTTATTTGCCTGAGGATAATATATTGCAATAGAATCCATATAAGCCACCAGGCAGTATAAAAAAGACGTAAACGCTTATCTGATAAAATAGAATTCGCCAAATTGATAATTTTAATTCATTTGAAATGTATTTTGGAAACAGGTTTCATGTAAATAATTTGCGCGATTATTTATTTGTCTGATATAACTGGCAGCATTCTCTTCTTCGCATATTCTGGAATATATTTCCACTCCATCTATCAAATCATTTAAGGGATGTATTTCAACCACATCAATAAATTTCCAATGTACAGGTTTTTGATTATCGCCTAAAAATTTATCTTCTTCTTTATCGCCCATTATTCGTGCCTTTTGAAATGCATGCATATCATTTTCAGCCATGATAAGCCTTAACTGTTCGTCGAATTGAGCGGTGTGGCTGCCATCGCCACAAATAATTCTATAAACTATTTTTGCAAGATACCATTTCATATAAGTGAATTTATAAGATAAAAATTTATTTTTTTAATAATTGGTAAATTCAATTCCTCCAAATACACAAGAGCCTTTTAAGATTATTGTTTTGTTGATATCGGGAGCGCTGTTATTGAAATTGCGTTTATCTTCCACGCTACCAAATACAGCAGAAATTTCATTTTTTATATCCCAGTTGGAGGGAATAATTAATTTTGTGCCGCCAAACACATTATTTATTTCAAGCTCTATCGGATGTTGAATATCGGCCTGCATAAAATTAATTTCAGAACCTCCCATGAAGCTTACTATTTCACCACCCTTAAAATTTTTTGATTGAATATTTCTTTTTACGCCACCAAATACTGCTACTACGTCAATATATTCTTCATTAGAAGAATATGCTGATGTTGAAGACTCATCGGGCTTTATGTTTTCTTTTTCGGCACTAGTGGAAGAATTCATCCTTTCCCACCGGTGATACCTTCTGTTGAAACGAGGCGGCCTGGGTCGCAAAATAAAGAGTAAGCCAATTCCGATAAGAAAAATAGGTACGATGTAATTATGAAAATCGATTCCCGGAATTTGCTGGTCTATTAAAAATATACTGCCAATGAGAATCATGATAAAAGATCCCGGATTGTGGAATTTACTTCTGACTCCTGCAAATAAACCTATGGCAATTAAAAGTACAGGCCATGTAAATAGCCACCCTGGAATTGGTGCGCCCATCTTGTAGCCTAGTAATAATATACCTGCTATTACTAATAATAATCCACTGCCTATTCTTGAGCTCTTGATGTGTTTATATCTTTCCATATCATTAGGTTCCATAAAAAATAATTTTAGTTTTTAATTTAATGATACAAATTTATATAGAGGATCATTGTAGTTAAAGGCACTTTAGGCTTGTGCGTATAATTAATCGGTAAAAGAGTTTTTGACGTCGGTAAAAGTAAAAATGAATTATTTCATTATGTTCTGTTTTCATAAAGGGCTATACATTTGCAAAATATGGCGCAAAAAAAATTAAAAAGATTTGGCGAAATAAAAGTATTTCCCAATGTATTGGAATATCCGGAAAATATGAAGGGAAAATGGAAAGATTTTTTTAAAAATGAAAACCCAATAGTTCTGGAACTTGCCTGTGGAAAAGGAGAATATGCTACAGGACTTGCACAGTTGCATCCACAAAGAAATTTTATTGGTGTTGATATTAAAGGCAACCGCCTTTGGGTAGGCGCTATATATTCTTTGAATAATAAACTGGGAAATGTTGCTTTTTTAAGAACACAAATAGATAAGATCGCTCAATATTTTTCGCCGGAAGAAGTTGATGAAATCTGGATCACTTTCCCCGATCCGCAACTACGATTGTCAAAGGCAAAAAAGCGATTAACCCATCCAAAGTTTTTACGATTGTATCAACAGATATTAAAACCTAAAGGAAAAATTCATTTGAAAACAGATTCACCGGATCTTTATAAATTTACAAGAACGGTAGTTGAATTATATAATCTTTCAATAATTACTGATCTTGAAAATATTCAGCAACAAGAAAATTTATCTCATGAGCTAAAAATAAAAACTCATTACGAAAGCCTTGATATTGCTAAAAGCAATTGCATTTTCTATTTGTGTTTCTCGCTGCCGGAAAGGCTTTCAGACAATGATGACAAACTTTCTTATCTCATAAAAAATATGGCTAATGGTTGATGACGATAATTTTACTGAAGGCATTCATTTTTATTGTGAAAACGGGTTAATCGTATTCACAGAAAATTATCATTTACAAAGAGGATATTGCTGTGGCAACGGCTGCAGGCATTGCCCCTATAACTACGAAAAGGTATCAGATGAAAAGATGAAAGAACTATTGAAACAAAAAAGAAATGCAGCACAGCAAATAAACAAATAAAAGGGATTCTCATTTCTCTAAGATACCCAAATTAAAAACTGAAAAATTGCAGGTATACAAAAAAAGGAAGCCGTTAGCTTCCCCTTTAGTTTATGATATAAAATACAAAATTAGTAACTCCATAAATTCTGTTCGTAGTCAAATATTTCGTTTTGGATTTTATCTCCTTGTAATAATTGAAGTATAGGACTTTGTTTTAATCCCGTCTGATTCTTCAAAAATTCATTATAAGGATTATCAAGCGTACTTTTTATAATTCGGCCATGAAACATCCTCGATTCAAAAAGATCTTCCCAACTCATTCGGGCGCCATAATTTTTACCATTATATACAAAGTATTTTGCAAAAATTGGACGCATATCGGGATAGTAAACCCAGAAAAGCGGTGAGTCACCTAAGTCAACTCCAGATGAGGTGATAATACGTTTTATAGGCGCTATTCCTAATATTCTCCAAAACAACCTGGAACTCTGTTTATCAAAAATTACTTCTTCCTTTATCTCGAATTTATAAAATGAATCAAGATTTACTTCAGCTGAAACTGTTTTATAGGATGTAACATTTCCTAAAGAATCTGTTATTGGAACAGTTACTTCTCCACCTGTAATTATTTTAGCTACTTGTGACCTTGTCAGTGGAGTAGTAAACCTATCGTCATCTGCGCTAAATGCTGTTACACCTCCATTATCAGGGCCGTTTTGTATAGCCTTTAAAAGAATGGAAATAAATCGTTGGTTGCCATTATCTTCATCAGCGGAATACCTGAAAGGAAGGTTTATTTTTTCGCGCGTATCTATTTCACGCCAAACCCTTTCATCATAGGCAGCATCTTCTGCGCGTAGGTTTTGATAAGGTAATGGAGTTCTGTCTGCGATCAAGGTATTATGATTGTCAAGCGCAGTTTCAGGACGCAATGACTGCTTCACTTGTGGAATTGGGATACTATCCACTGGCGGAGGAACCACAACTACAGCAGTGTCTACCGGTGTAGGCTTTATATTCGGAGTTTTAGCAACGATAGTTTTCTTTGCCGTTTTTTTCCTTTTTACATAATGTCGTTTTTTTCTTGTTTGCGCGTCAGCAACATTACATATTACTCCTATACAGAGAACAAGCATCAAGCATTTAATCATAATAGTTTTCATAGCCATTTATTTTTATTCTTTTAATACAATATGAACCCGGGTCCAGTAATACTTCTTATCACTCCGTCTGGTCCCTGTACTTTTACATTATCAAAAGTTACCGAAGTGCCGGGAATACATTTTTCAAGTTGCGCTTTTATACCTTCCAGGTTTCCACCATGTATTTCAGCAGATGTAACATTTCCAAAATTCGCGCCTGAAAAATATATAGTAGCGCTTACAATATTAAAACGCGCATCAAAGTCAAAATTATCTAAATCTGCTCTTGCAAAACTCTGATTTTTGAATATCACTGATTGAACTCTTCCTCCTGCACTGGGTCCTACTTTGATAACAGGATCAGGAATTCTTTTTATCCTAAAATCATAAGTACTGGCTTTACCATCTGCATTTACAGTGATAGAGGCCTTACCTATAGTCTTTACGTTTACAGTGAATTTACCCGGGCCTGAACCAGAAGAGGAAATAGTACCTCCGTCCATTGATACTTTAGTTTTGTCCCAACCTGTGCCTGAAGAAATAGTTACAGGGTTAGGCACACCTATATAAAATACATTCATTTTATCAAGCATTACTGCTGCTCCACCCGGAGTACCTACTGTATATTTTACAGTTTCAGAAACGGGTACAGGCTTTCCATCTTCACCTATAAATGAACCGCTAACCTGGATTGTATGTTCTCCTGCTCCACTTACTGTAGTAGTATATTGTGCTTGTCCGTTCACAAGAGTTACAGGTTGACCATTAATTGAAATATTACTTTTTACGCTGGAACTATATGCTCCTACACCGGCTGTTACTGTTAATGGTTGGCCTGGCATCAGATAGTTAGAATTTTGTCCTACTAATACTCCTACCTGGTCCATGTGAACTTCTACTGCGCCAATTTGGGAGTGGCAGAAAGTAACTACCATGTTTTCAGCATTCTTAACGTTATTTTGAAACTTACTCAAAATGGTTAACGCTGCCACTGTTGGTGTCATGTGAAAAAATGTTTGAGTAAAATCCTTCTTTGTTCCATCCTGAGCTGGCGGAGGTATTGTACTTACCGGAAATATATTTTCAAACTGATTCTTAATTGATGGGTCTTCAGGAAGCCCGATACTAAGCATGTCCGCTTTATATTTATCCAGTCTTTTGCGTAACTCTTCTCCTTTGCCATTTGTTTCAAACAGCCTGGTAGAAGCGTCAAGGTTATCTTCTCTATAATCCTGTACGCTGTCTTTGGTTTTAGAATCATAAACCATTCTAAGGTCTGCGGCTTTGAGGAGGTCAGCCTTCAGGCCGTTAATATAATTGTTCATATCATCTGAAAGCCCTTTTGCTGTCATTGCCCTTGGTTCCCAAATGGCTGCCTTTTCAGCAGATTGAGGTTCTTTCAGCTTATCTTCAAGTGATTTGTATAAGGTATTATTAGATGCAGTTATGTTGCTATTAGAAGTAACCAAACTTGTATTTACAACTTTAAATGCATTAATCACCTCATTTGATACATTCAGGGCAAGAATGGCCGTAAGTACAAGATACATTACGTTTATCATTTTTTGCCGTGGATCTCTGGGTAGTCCTGCCATGGTTATTTAATTTACTGTTAGTTTTTCAGATTTTGGATTATTCAATTTATTATTTTCTTCCCTGCATGGCACTTAGCATGTTGCCATAAACCTGGTTTAATTTTCCAAGGTTATCTGCCAGGTTGCTTATCTGTACCTTAGTAGCTTGTGCATCATCTACAGTAGATACCATTACCTCACTTGCCTTGGCCATTTTACCATAGAAGCTATTTAAAGTTTTAAGATGATTATTACTTTCATTTAGTTCCAGTTCGTAAATAGTATTTAAAGAGCCAAGATTTTTGGTAAGTACCTGTACTTGTTCATGGAAGCCTTTTGCGCTATCTGCAGCATTATTAAAGTTGCTCATTGTGTTTGCAGAATTAGTATAGGCATCCTTCATTAAACCAAGTGCACTGGTAGCCTCTTTTGTTTTAGCAGAAAAGTCGCCTGTTGATTTTACTACATCACCTACTTCACCAATTTGAGATACGGTAACTCCTAATTTTTGGAAATTTTCTCCCAGCCTTTTCATATTAGCCGGAGTGATTTCCGCATCTTTCATCATCTTTTCCATTGACTGCAATGCCGGATTACCTTCAACTTCAACGGGTTTAGTATGTGCATGAGCGATTTCATGAGGTTTTGGTTTTACCCATTCAATAACAGCGTACACCATAAATATGCCTGTTTCTGTCCACATTCCAATAGTAAGCATAGTATCTGCAAAAAATTGGTGTGTTAATTTTGCCCAGGCAGCGAAAATTACAACTGCAGCGCCAGCGCTTACCAGTACATCTACCAGGGTTAAAAAGTTTCTTTGGGGAGGTTGTTGCTTCATAAAAGTTTTGATTTTAATTTTTGTTTATTTTTTGGGTTATTTATTCAAGTTCCTACAATAAAATGCCCATATTAATTACTATTAATACAGGCAGTAAAATGAGGAACTAAAATTTATTCTATGGGATTAATTTTGATTTTTATAGATTGTTTATTATCTGCCTTTTTTACCTGTTGCAGGTGGTAAATCAATTACACAACGAAATCCAATGTACGATTTAGCGGTATCCTCATACTCAAAAGCACGGGTACTTACTTGCAAATAGTATCCAACATCTTTCCAGCTTCCGCCACGTATTACTTTACGTTTCATGCGGGGAGGATCCTGATCTTTTGCATTCCAGCGTATATCAGGGTTCATATCACTTTGAAAATTGTATCCGCCTTCATAATATAAAGAAGAAGTCCATTCAGCTACGTTACCTGCCATGCAATACAAACCAAAATCATTAGGCCAGTATGCGTCTGCACGCACTGTATAGAATCCGCCATCTTCCGGATAATTACCACGTCCTGGTTTGAAATTGGCTAACAAACATCCTTTTCTGTTTCTAAGATAAGGACCGCCCCATGGATAAGGTGATTCTGAACGTCCGCCGCGGGCTGCATATTCCCATTGTGCTTCTGTAGGCAAACGGAAATTTGTTTCAGTAGCTCTTTTCTTGCTTACAAGATAAGAATTCAAATATTGTGTTCTCCATTCGCAAAAGGCTGTTGCTTGCTTCCAATTTACTCCTACCACAGGATAATTTCCAAATGCCGGATGATTGTAGTATTGTTTAGCCATAGGTTCATTGTAAGAGTAAGCAAAATCTCTTACCCAAACCAGTGTGTCCGGATAAACAGGTATATCTGTTTTAACTATAAATTTACTACGCGGTATGTTTGGATCGCGATTGGCTGCTGCGGCAGCATAATCGAAAGTTTCAGAATGATACACAATTTTATTAGGATCTATTTCTTTTCTTCCAAAAATGCGGTTATCAGGGGTAACTATCATAGCATCTATTTTTTCCGTAGTTGCTTTATCATCCCATTTGATAGTTTTTATTTTTGTCCAATCGAGATATTGATTTCCGTCAGCTCCCTGCTTTACATAACCCATAAGGCCACCCGCGATAGAATCGCGAACCCAATTGGTAAACTGGCGATATTGATTATTGGTAATTTCAGTGGCATCCATCCAGAAGCCGCTGATAGAAACCTGTTTGTTCCGGGCAGTGAATGTATAATTGATATCTTCATCACTTGGTCCCATGTGAAAAGTTCCGGGTGGTATATAAACCATTCCAGGAGGTTTTGGTAATATGTAACGCGACTCAGGGGCTACTCCGTGAAGCTGCCCATCATTAGGAAGTCCTCCTTTTGATTTTCCGAATTTACCACAACCGGATAATATGACAGCTATTACAGCTAATGTTGTGAAAAACGTGTTTTTCATTGTTTTTTACTTTGAGGGTAAGGGCAAATGTAATATTAATTTAAAAATCTCTCGTTTTTTTTGGCCATCTCTTTAAAAAAAATCGTTAGCCATTATATTAAACGAACAAGTATTTTATTTATTGTAAAAAAGAACCAAATATATAATAATCCTTTATCAAATAGTTTAAGAACCAGATTTTACTAAAAAGAAAACTAAAACTACGAAAAAACAGTATAAAAAAACTTTTTTTGAAACTTTTTTTATAAAGAATTCTTTTTTAATTAAAGTCAGTTCAAAAAATACCTTTTTATACAAAACTAAATTCTTCACTAAATATTGTGTTACAACTGGTTTCGCAATAGTTTAATGTTTAATCAATTTTAAAAGTTAAATCTCTCTTTCTTCTAAATTAACTATTAAATAACAGGGAAATACAATTTCGAGCCTTTCTCAGGGAAACTATTAAATGCTAAATTTGCATTCCTCAATATGGACATAAAAGTACAGCAAAATCTATCTGAAATTTATACTGAAAATGAAAATATAGAAGTATTTGGAGCGAGAGAACATAATCTGAAGAATATAGATATTTCAATTCCAAAAAATAAATTAGTAGTTATAACCGGTATAAGTGGAAGTGGAAAATCTTCGTTAGCTTTTGATACTATTTTTTCAGAAGGCCAACGACGCTACATGGAAAGTTTTTCGGCTTATGCACGCCAGTTTATGGGCGATATGGAAAGGCCCGATGTAGATAAAATAACCGGACTTTCGCCTGTAATATCTATAGAACAAAAAACTACTAATAAAAATCCACGAAGTACAGTAGGTACAGTTACAGAAGTATATGATTTTTTACGGTTGCTCTATGCCCGTATTGGTGAAGCTTACAGCTACAATACGGGTAAAAAAATGGTAAAATGGAGTGAAGAAGAAATTGTTGGAAATATTTTATCAAAATTTCAAGATAAAAAAATAGCTATTCTCGCTCCCCTTGTACGTGGGCGAAAAGGCCATTACCGTGAATTATTTGAAGAGGTAAGAAAAAAAGGATTTCTTAAAATAAGAATTGACGGCGAAATAAAGGATCTCGTGCCAAAGATGCAGATTGATCGTTATAAAATTCATGATATTGAGCTGGTAGTTGACAGGTTACAGGCTGATAAGGCACAAAAAGTAAGGTTAAGTGAAAGTGTTCAAAAAGGATTACAGTTAGGTAATGGATTATTATTTCTGTTAATAAATGAAAGCAACCAATTGGTGCAATATAGCCGGCAATTAATGTGTGAGGATACAGGAATCAGTTATGAAGAACCTTCTCCAAATGCATTCTCATTTAATTCTCCTTATGGAGCCTGCCCTGTATGTAAGGGATTGGGAAATGTTTACCAGGTGGATTCTGACGCAATTATTCCTGATAAAAAATTAAGCATTAACGAAGGTGCTATTGCTCCACTGGGGGAAGAAAGAGAAGCATATACTTTTAAACAGGTACAACAACTTTCAAGAAAAAATAAATTCAGTCTTGATAAACCTGTTAAGGATTTGCCGGAAAGCGCTTTGAACCTGCTTTTATTCGGTACTGAAAATAAATTAACTGAGAATAACAGTAACGATTATACGCAAAAAAACCCTGTAAATATTTCTTCTGAAAATGAATATCCTTCCGGAGAGTTCGAAGGAATTGTAAATATGATAAGCCGCTGGTTTTACTCAGATACAACAAATGAGGGATTGAGAGCCTGGGTCGAAAAATTTATGATGCTGAAATCATGCCCTTCCTGCAATGGGAAACGTTTAAAAAAAGAAAGCCTTTGGTTTAAGATAGATGGTAAAAACATTGCAGAATTAAGTGAAATGGGTCTGACAAAATTATTAAACTGGTTTGATGCAATTGAAACACGTTTAAATAAAAAACAAAATATAATAGCAAGAGATATTCTCAAAGAGATCAGGGACAGGATCCAATTTTTGTTGGATGTGGGCTTGACTTATCTTTCTTTAAACAGACCCTCTAAAAGCCTTAGTGGCGGAGAATCTCAACGAATCAGGCTCGCAACACAAATAGGTTCCCAATTACAAGGCATCACTTATATTTTGGACGAACCCAGTGTTGGTCTTCACCAAAGAGATAATCATCAATTAATAAAAGCTTTAAAAAATTTAAGGGATATTGGGAATAGTGTTTTGGTAGTAGAACATGATAAGGATATTATGCTTGCTGCAGATTATTTAATAGACATCGGGCCTGATGCAGGGAAACATGGAGGTAGGGTAGTAGCAGAAGGGACACCCAAAAACTTTCTTAAACTTGATACACTCACTGCTGAATATTTGAAAGGCGATTTACAAATAAAAATCCCAAAAACCAGGAGAAAAGGAAATGGTCATTTTCTTATTCTTAAAGGAGCATCAGGAAATAATTTAAAAAATATAAATGCAACTTTCCCTCTGGGGAAATTTATTTGTGTAACAGGTGTAAGTGGTAGTGGCAAATCTACTTTGATAAATGAAACTTTATATCCTGTTTTAAGTATTCATGCAAATAAAAGTACATTAACTCCTTTGCCGTATAAAAGTATTGAGGGATTGGAATATATTGATAAAGTAGTAGAAATAGATCAATCTCCGATAGGAAGAACGCCAAGAAGCAACCCTGCTACTTATTGCGGATTTTTTACAGATATAAGGGCTCTTTTTGCTGCTATACCGGAAGCAAAAATCAGAGGATACAAACCCGGACGTTTTTCATTTAATGTAAAAAGCGGCAGGTGCGATGTTTGCCAGGGCGGAGGTATGAGAGTAATAGAGATGAACTTTTTACCCGATGTATATGTGAACTGTGAAAAATGCAATGGTAAAAGATACAATCGCGAAACTCTGGAAATAAGATATAAAGGAAAATCTATCAGCGATGTACTCGAAATGACTGTGGATGAAGCAGTGGAATTTTTCAAAAACGTTCCTTACCTTTTTCGTAAAATAAAAGTGCTGCAGGAAGTGGGGCTTGGATACATTACTTTAGGACAAAGTGCAGTTACCTTAAGTGGTGGCGAAGCTCAAAGAGTAAAACTCGCAACCGAATTAAGTAAAAGAGATACGGGGAAAACATTTTATATTCTTGATGAACCTACCACCGGACTTCATTTCAGAGATGTTCAGCATCTTGCGGATGTACTTAACAAACTGGTTGACAGAGGGAATACAATTTTAGTGATCGAACATAATATGGATGTTATTAAAATTGCAGATTATATCATTGACCTGGGACCGGAAGGCGGAGATGACGGAGGAAGAATATTATTTGAGGGGACTCCTGAGGAACTTGTGACCGTAAAAAAAAGTTTGACAGCCAGGTTTTTAAAAGAAGAATTGAAAATGAAATAAAAGGCAAAGCATAATAACAAAGATAAAATTTTGTGATTTCAGGGGTTACTCAGTGCATAAGATTAAGCTGTGATTTTTCCGGAATTAACTTTTATTATATACTTTGCCCGTTTCAGAGGCAAAAATCGCAAATGAAATATTTTTAAAATCTGTGCGGGCAGCGCATTCTACTCGCAACGTTTTCGTCATACCTGCTATTATAAACTGGTCCCAGGCGTATCGCGAATTTTAAAAATGTTGTAAAATAAGCATCATTTTGATTAGGGTCCCCCCGTTGAGTACCAGGAGGATTTGGCGCAAGTCTTGTAAGTCCCGAACCTACAGGAGTATATTGCTTATCAGAAAGTTGCACTGCAAGGGCAGCGTTTTGTGGTGATAAATATTTATAGAATAAACTAGGATCAATGTAAGTGGTACTTACATCATCAATATAATCAGTAAATGTATGCCTGTATAAAACTTCCAAACTTAAATTTACTCTATTAGAAACATAATATTTCACCCCGAATCCCATAGGTATATTTACCTGAGTTAGTGCATATTCCTTTCTGTCAGGATATTCGGTAAAACCTTCACCTTCTGTGTGTAATGGCCGTAAATAGTACCAGGTCGTTTTGCCACTAGAATCGGTTAAAGAACCTTGTGGGTTAAAATGAAATACCCCAACACCTAAAACTCCGTAAGGGCTAAACCGTGGCTTATAATCATCATTATTTCTATTAAGCCACGCTAAAGGATATATTTCAGTTGCGATATAGCCTTCTGCAAGGTTTGTTCTGAAATCAAGATTCCTTTGTTTTCTATATAATTCATTTTCGCCTTTTGTAGTAATCAATTTATCTTCTCCCTCTAGTTTTCCATAATTGAGAGCAGCCCGGAATCCTAACCACTGATTGGGATAATAAGTAATAAAAGCACCTACCATTAATTGAGTGATCGGTAGATTCAAATCTTTTACAAATGTGGTACCTTTTCCTCTATGGCCGCCAAGGTCGCCGAGAAAAAACGATGGCCCTATATTTAATCCGGCCTCAAACCTGGTTTTATCATTTCCGATTATTAATGATTGGGAATAACTTGTTTCAGAAAGTAAACAACTAACTGTAGTGAGTATGAAACACGCAAGACATAATGTATGTAAACGATTTTTCATTAGGGATAGATTTTTACTAACGTTTAATAGGTTCATGAATTACCACAATATTCTTTGGGTAACTCACAAATAACGAAGTATTACTTCCCTTTATTGCATCTTTTGAAAACTAAAAAAACTTTTCCATTGCAATATGTTCAATGCCATCTTCGAGATAAGGGCCTTCAGTTTGAACAAAAGAAAAGGATTCATAAAAACGCTTGAGATATAACTGGGCGCTAATCTTTATTGGAACGTTGCCAAATAAAATATAAATCTGTTCAATAGATTTAAGCATTAGTAATTTTCCTAAATTTTGCCCCCTCGCTGATGGGGCAGTAATTACACGGCCGATAGAAGGTGCTTCAGGGTAGGAAATTCCTTTTTCGAGTAAGCGAGTGTATGCTACTAAATGGTTTCCATCCCACCCGGTAAGATGGTAGGCTTTTATATCCTTGCCATCGCAATCCTGGTAGACGCAATTTTGTTCTACTATAAATACTTCAATTCTTAATTGAACTATTTTATATAATTCTTCATTGTTTAATTCTGAAAAAGATTTGCATTGCCAGGTGATCATGACTAAGAGAAATTGGTGAATTATTTTATTGTTTAATTATTAAAGACAAAATTCATAAACAGGAATCTCTGCTATTTGTTTGCTTACTGTAAAATATCAAAACAAGACAAGTTTTCCTAAAACCCTCAACTCTTAATACCCATATTTCTCCTTCCACCTTTCTTTTAAAAATTTTCTCAACTCTTCTTCTCTTGCATTCTTTCCGGGATTATACAAAAGTGAATTTTTTATTTCATCAGGAAGAAACTCCATCTTGGCAAAATTGTTTTCAAAATTATGAGCGTATTGATAATTTTTACCGTAATCTAAATTTTTCATCAGTTTGGTAGGTGCATTCCTGATTGACAACGGCACCGGTAAATCTCCATACTGTTTTACTAATCCTTGCGCTTTGCTAATAGCTTCTACACTCGCATTACTTTTCGGCGATGACGCAAGGTAAGTAACACATTGCGATAAAATAATTCTTGCTTCCGGGTAACCAATCACATTCACCGCCTGGAAAGTGTTGGTGGCTAAAACCAATGCTGTTGGATTTGCATTTCCGATATCTTCACTCGCCAAAATCACCATTCTTCTGGCAATAAATTTTACATCTTCACCACCTTCAATCATACGTGCAAGCCAATACACGGCCGCATTTGGGTCGCTGCCTCGAATTGATTTTATAAATGCTGAAATAATATCATAATGTTGCTCGCCTTTTTTATCATAAAGAGCTACTTTTTGCTGTGCGGCGTTTATTGTTAAATTATCATTTATAATTATTCCTTCAACGGAATTATTTTTTACAGAAAGCTGCTGGTTAATTACCAACTCAAGCAGATTTAATAATCTTCTTGCATCGCCACCTGATAAATTAATAATTGCTTCAGTTTCTTTTATTTTAATATTTAATTTTGAAAGAACCACGTCTTCTTTAATTGCCTGATTGATTAATGCAATAAGATTATCTTTTTCAAGAGGTTTTAAAATATAAACCTGGCAACGGCTTAGCAAAGCACTGTTTACTTCAAAAGAAGGATTTTCTGTAGTGGCGCCAATTAAAGTGATAATTCCTTTTTCCACAGCACCAAGCAAAGCATCCTGTTGTCCTTTATTGAACCTGTGGATCTCATCAATAAATAAAACGGCATTCTGTTCATGTTTCGCTTTCTCAATTACTTCCCGGACCTCTTTCACACCAGCAGAAATAGCACTTAAAGTATAGAACGGAACGTTTAAAGTATGCGAAATAATATTAGCAATTGTTGTTTTGCCTACGCCCGGCGGTCCCCACAATATCATGGAAGGAATTTTTCTATTTTCTAGTGCGTTCCGCAGAATACTCCCTTTACCAGTGAGATGTTCCTGGCCAATGAGTTGATCCAATTTTTCAGGCCGAAGCCTTTCTGCTAAAGGAGTTTGGGGCAATTAATAAATTATTTAATGATTAAATTATTCATGTAAACTTTATTGCGGGTTTACAGAAGGCAACTTAACAAATTTAAAAAATATTGGCGCTATTATTTTGGTAAATATGGAAGGAGGTCTTCAATAGTAACAGGAGCATGTTTATTGTCTAACTCGATCACCACACAATACCCATAAGCACCACCGGCTTTCAACAATCCATTCACTAATTTTTGCTGATCACTCTCCAATCTTTTTCCATTCCATATTTCTTTGGTACACAGGCATCCTGATGTTGGAGTTAAAGGATAATAAGGTTTGCCAAGATAATAGTTAGGGTCAATGGTGGTACCATGTGCAATAATTTCGCTCCTGCCTGCAAGGCCTGCATAATATGATTCATACAAAGGCAGGTAATCTTTGAGTTTTTTTGGAATTAGTTTTTGATAGCGATCAATTGACCATACAGAATCTGTAATTGTATTATCGTCAAAAAACTTTTGCAAACTCAATTCTACCGGCATTCCCATTTGTACATTGGCGGTAGGCCCTATAAAATTACTCATAGACACTCCAAAGCCGTACATCCTGAAAATCCCCTGCGGCGTATTTCCATTCCTTAAATATCCGGGAAGGTTGGTAATGCTACGCGCAAGTTGAGGGATATTAAAAAAATTTCCCAAGGAATCTTTGATAAAATCCCCCGCACCATTTCTTATCAAAACCATTCCGGGATAGTCGCGGTTCTTTCTTTGAAAACTAAACATGACTATTTGATTGGGAAGAAAGTCCTTATTAAGAATTGTCTTTAAAACTTCTTTTACAGTGTACGTTTCTTTTGAAACCGGCTTTTTTAATCTTTCCTGGAGCATGGTTAAAACCGGGTTTATATAAACACTGTCACCAAATTTTGCAAAAAGTTTTTCTGAAATTTTATGTTTTAAAATGCTGTCTTTTTTATTTTGAATTAAATATTCAGCACACATCGCAAAGACTTTTGGATCTGTAGTCGAATTCATCAAAGATTTTGTTTGAAGAGGAAATACACCCGGGTAGTTGGTGTAAGCTACTTCCAACAACGATCTTTGAAAAAGAATGCTTCTTTTTTCAATACTATCAAATGCAAAATGAATTTTACTTTTGGTAAATGTTGAATGATATTCCATCACCTCTATGGCATCAAAGGCATCCTGCCAGTTTTCCTCTGTAGAATCGGAAAGAGGTAGTAATAAGTTTTTGGTGATGGAATTCCTGATAAGTCTTCCTTTAAGTTGTACTCTTGCAACATCGGTAGTATAAGAAGTATAAAGAGGCACATCGTATTGCGCGTATATTTTTTGAGAAGAAAGTGCCAGGAATAAAAAGCCAAAAAAATACTTGTTAAACACGGAAAGAATTATTTATGCCGAAATTAAGAAAAGAAGTGTTTGGATAAAGTGAAAAATTATTCTTCTTCAATAACCTGAATCAATTTTTTAATAAATTATCTCATTTCAAATCCAGCTTTATCTGCAATTCTTCAAACTGTTTTGCATCAATGCTAGAAGGCGCATCTATCATTACATCTCTTCCACTATTGTTTTTGGGGAATGCAATAAAATCGCGTATAGATTCGCTCCCTCCTAAAATGGCACAAAGCCTGTCGAAACCAAATGCAATACCACCGTGCGGTGGAGCGCCATATTCAAAAGCACCAAGAAGAAACCCGAATTTATGTTGTGCTTCCTCTTTACTCATTCCCAAGGCGGCAAACATTTTCTCCTGCAGTTCCCTTTGGAAAATTCTGATAGAGCCACCACCGATTTCATTGCCGTTTAAAACAATGTCGTAAGCATTTGCTTTTATTTTTGAATAAGGATGCTCCAAATATTTGTCTGCATTTTCTATCAATGGATTATTGTTAATCATTGTTTCAATGTCTTCCGGTTTTGGAGACGTAAACGGATGATGACGAGCTACCCAACGGTTTCCTTCTTCATCATATTCAAACAGTGGAAAATCAGTAACCCACAATAGCTTAAACTCATTAGGCTTGCGCATTCCTAATTTATCAGCCATGTATAAACGCAAATCGCTTATTGCTTTTCTTGTACGTTCTTCCTTTCCCGCAAGAATTAAAATAAGGTCGCCGGATTTTGAATCACAGAAAGAAGTAAATTCTCCTAATTGTTTTTCATTAAAAAATTTATCAAAGCTGCTTTTTAAAGTTCCGTCAGTATTGTTTTTTATAAATGCCAATCCGCGCATTCCAATTTGCGGGCGTTTTACCCACTCCACCAATTCATCAGTTTGTTTTCTTGAATAATCGCTGCAACCGGGAACAGAAATAGCAACGAGCGTCTCCGCTTCATTGAAGACTGCAAACTCACTGTCTTTCAGCGTTTCAAGAAAAACATTATTTTCAGATTTCAGGTTTTTCACTTTCATATCAAACCTGATATCCGGTTTGTCATTTCCATAATTCCACATCGCATCTTCCCAACTCATTCTTGCAACAGGCTCGTTATATTCTATTCCTTTTACTTCTTTAAAAATATATTTTACCAACCCTTCAAACATTTGCAAAATATCCTCCTGTTCCACAAACGACATTTCGCAATCTATTTGTGTAAACTCCGGCTGCCTGTCTGCACGTAAATCTTCATCACGAAAACATTTTACGATTTGATAATAACGGTCGTAGCCACTGACCATCAGCAACTGCTTAAATGTTTGCGGCGATTGCGGCAGTGCGTAAAATTCTCCGGCATTCATACGACTTGGTACTACGAAATCCCTGGCACCTTCTGGTGTGGACTTAATTAAAAATGGTGTCTCAATATCAATAAAATTATTTTGGTGCAAATAATTTCTTGTAGCACGATTTACTGCATATCTTAATTCGATATTTTTCTTTACCGTGTTTCTTCTTAAATCCAAAAAACGATATTTCATCCGGATGTCATCACCACCGTCTGTTTCATCCTGGATGGTAAAAGGAGGAACAGCCGATTTGTTCAATACCTTGTATTCTGAAACTAAAATTTCTATATCTCCTGTCGGAATATTCGGATTTTTATTACTTCTTTCTGACACTTTTCCTTTTATCTGTATTACAAATTCTCTTCCTAAAGGATTCGCATCCAATTGCTCTGTAAGTTTTTCGTTAAAAAGTAATTGAGTAATTCCATACCTGTCTCTTAAATCTATAAAAGTGATGCTACCAAATTTGCGAATGGTTTGCACCCACCCTGAAAGTGTAACTTCCTTATTTACGTCAGTAATCTTTAATTCGCCGCAGGTATGTGTTCTGTACATTATTCGTTATTTTTTTAGGGCTGCAAAGATATAGCTTATCGGTTTTTATAAAAAAAGAGTTGCCGGCTTTTTAAAAGCGGGCAACTCTTTCCGAGCGCAGTAAACGAACAAATAAGCTATTTTCCCATTTTCTACTCTGGTTATGGTGCAACTTCCACCCTCACACCCTCGCTATGCGCCGTGAATTCTGGCGCATACATACATTGAATGGTGGTAATTCCATTGCTGAAATTACCGGCATGGGTTACAAACATTGGGTATTCAAAAACATAAGTTCCTTTTTTCAGATAACCGAAGAAGAAATTAGTGCTTACATCTTTGGTGGTTTCATAATAACCCAATCCGTCCTGATATTTGTACTGGCTAATCACATTAGTTGGCTCCATGCATGAGGCACGCATATCTTTCATGTGTACATATTCCATATCGCGGTCTACGCGAAGTTCTATACGCACTTTTATTTTGTCACTAATGTGTAATTTATCTCCATCATTCACGGGAATAAGAACCGGGCCGTTGTCTGTATTTTTTTCTATAAATAATTTTTTAGAAAGCTTCAATGGCGTTTCAGAAAAAGTGATTTTATCGAGGTTTTCAAAATACTGCCAATATACGGAACCCCAGGAAGGTGAAGAGTCGATAGGTTTCTTAGGTAATTGGTTAATAGTGGAAGAAATAGTAACATTTATATTTCCCATTTCAGGTTTTACTTTGTCGCTATCTATTCTTTGTTTGAAATATCCGGTTCCCGCCTCTTGCTTTTCATCTTCGCTGCTGATAATAGTACTTCCCAGTTTTATACTAACTGTTTTTTCTTGCGATAACCAATCGGTCCCTTGTAGCAAAAGCGCGTAGCAAGCGTCGGCTGTGGCTTTGGTAGTTTTCCAATTATTGGTTTGTTTATTTTTCAACAACCAGGTTTTTAAATCGCCAATAGTTTTAGAATCCTTATCAATTTCAGAAAATGCTTCTATCATTAATGACTGAGATTCTATCGGGGCCTGGTACCACCAATATCCGTGATTGTTCCATTCTTTCCAATACATGCCTAACTCTTCATTGTTGATTGCATTCTCTTTTAAAGATTTAATAATTGCTTTCGAGATGTTTGTTTCGTCTGTTCTGTAAAGCGATAAAGCTATCATTCCCTGCATGTATTTACTTTCGCTCAGCCAATATTTTTTTGACTGCTCACGGTAATAGTTGTACGCAGTTTGTGTTGCTTTCGCAATAGGATATTCGGGGAAGAAACTGCGCATATATAAATATTGAATAGCGATGGTAGAAAGATTATCCTGGTTGAGTTTTATTTTATTTTTTATCAAATCATCATAATCATTTTTCAGCATTTTATCCAAATAAGGAATGGCTAAATCCAGAATGGATTTTAACTGAATTTGTTGCTCTGCCGGATATGCATTTAATTTTTTCAAATGACCGATTCCTGTAACAATATATTGAGTCATGTAACGGTTATCCGGCCCACCTTTGAACCATACAAATCCTCCATTGGGCGATTGAATATCTTTTAGTTTATCAATAGCAGATTCCAACTGCAAACTCATTTTTACCATATCAAAAAGCAACGCGATATTTTTTTTTTGCTGTGCTTCACTTTGTGCGTCCAAAACCCAGGGAGTTTCTTGTAATAAAACTGATTTTAATTCTTCATTTTTTTGAAGATTACTCATAAGCGCGGCAGTATCTGTTGTAGCCCACTTTTCAAATACCGCTTTTATTTTAGGAGAAGAATTCACAATTTTCTGTGCCAAGGCATTGGCATAAAAACGGTTAAAAGTTTGCTCAGCACATTCATAAGGATATTCCATTAAGTAAGGCAAAGCTTGAACCGCATACCATGCCGGGTTGGTGGTGTATTCTACCGTCAATCCGTAATTGGTAAGGGTTTTAGAATCTCCGGAATTGATTAATTTACTGAATTTAAAATCTTCCGTTCCATCTCCACGCATTGGCAAAGGCATGGTTTCCGTTACCAGCATGCGATTAGTCACTACCGGAATCGCGGCTTCTTCTCCATCACTTACGTCCCCTGCTTTAGCCACTATTTTGTAGATAACGGCATCATTAAAATTATTTGGAATTTCTATGGCGAAATTTACAACCGTACTTTGTCCTGCGGGAGCGGTAAAATTCTGTACAGAATTATTATTTTTAAACCAACCATCTACGGGATTCATAGTAGAAGCACTAAATAATTGTAGTTCTGCATGGCCAGCAATTTCGTTATTCGCCATATTTACAATTTTCGCACTGAATATCAACTTATCCCCTTCGCGTAAAAAGCGCGGTGCATTGGGCTGCACCATTAAATCTTTTTGTGTGATAACGGTTTTCTCTGCATAACCACTTGCCAAATCTTTTGTGTGCGCCAATGTCATTAACTTCCATTGTGTAAGCGCTTCAGGCATTGTGAAACTGAATTCAATATTACCATCTTCATCTGTTCTTAATTCAGGATAGAAGAAAGCGGTTTCATTGAAGTTTTTTCGGATTTGGATTTGAGATTGGTCGACTTGTTCGGTTGGCTTGTTTTCTACTGCAGATGGGACAGCTGCTGAATCCATTAATTGTAACGCAGCTACCTTTCCTGAAAGGGCCATCCGACTTCCTTCCACTTCCATTGGAACGAATAAAGCCATATCTTGAGTTTTCAATCGCTTGCTGCCATAACCCACTACCACCACATTTGCATCTCCATAGGTAGCTGGGATATAATTCAACACATCATATTTCTTTTCTTTCGGCTGAATATATTTTTCATTCCAGTATTTTTCAAAAGAATTTACAATAGTAAAATTTTGTCGTGCTTGCCATGTATTGTATCCACTGTATGTTGGCCAAACGTCACTCAAATTATTCCATGAATGCGGTTTGAATTGATCAAGCGATGCATCATACATGGAAGCCAACATTTCTGCAGCTACTTTCTCTCCTTTATTTCCCGTTATGGTTACTTTCCATTTTTCTTCACTTCCGGGTAGCGTTTTATCACGATAAGTGTCAAAAGAAATATTCAATTCTTTATTACTCCACGGAACATTAATGGTATTGGAAATTGCATAAAAACGATTGTCTTTTACGAAAAATTGATTCACACCAAAACCGCCGCGGTCATCGTCTGAAATTTTAAAATCAAAAGTTTTTTTGTTGTTGTTTAAAGTATAGAATTCGGTCAGACGGAGACCGTCAGACCGCTTTCCATCAGGCTTTGTCGTATTCCCAGTCAGACGGAGACCGTCAGACTGAGAAATCAAAAACAGATCTTTAGCTGAAGTCCCTGTTATCAAATGCGCAGTTTCTCCTGGTTGCAGAGAATTTTTTTCCAGATGATTCCATACATAAGCAGGTGCTGGCAATGAGGAAGACTTATTATCATAAAACTGAAAATATTTTACATCTTTTACCTCCTCGCCGTATCGATCTTTTGCAGTGACCTCTGCTACATACCAGCCTTCTTTGAATTGAGAATTGAGAATTGAGAATTGAGAATTCGAAGAAACGCTGTCCATTTTTTCATAAACCATTTTTTCTTTCACCCATGATTCTTTTTTAGTTTCATCTTTATATTCATCGTGAGGAAAGTATTGGATGAATTCATTTTTTGTAAAAATAAATTGATCTGGCTCTGGCCAAAGTCTTTGCCGAATAAGCCTATCAGGTGTTTGCAATTTATAAATTTTCACATCGGCCTTTACTGTTTCCGGTTCGCCGCTCAAATTTTTACTGCTGACTACAATAGTTTTCAGACTGTCAATATTAATTACATCGCCTTGCGGCAAGGAGATTTGCAGATTCAAAGCTTTATAACCAATTGGCACAATGATATCAGCGCTTCGCGTTTCACCGTTAATGTCGGTAACGTCAGCTTCGACTTTGTAATCAAAAACAGGATCGGTTTTAGGATCAAGTGTCAGATCAGGAATGGCAGCAAACCTTATCCGGAATTTACCATCAGCATCCGTTGTAATTTCTCCATGAGTAATTTCTAACGGCTGCGTGCGCGGTATGCTCGTTCTCCAAAACATCCATGGATAAAGAAACCGTGCTACCCTGGTTACTTTATAAGAAACCTTTGCGCCATCAATATTATTTCCCGCATAAGCTTTTGCAAAACCCGCAATACTAACAGTATCGTTTACACGATAACTTTCTTTAGTTTTTTCAAATTCAGCATAAAATTTTGGACGCTTATATTCTTCCACTGAAAAAGAAACAGAAGAATTACCATAATTTTCCACATCAATCTGAAACTCACCATTCAATTTATTCTCCGGTATTTTAAAGGTACCGTTGAAAGATCCAAAATCGCTTAATAACACTTTTGTTGAATCAACATTTTGCCCATTGGCATCAGAAAAGAGAATATTTAAAGAATCTTTGGACTGAAGAAGTATAGGTTTCTTTGTTTTCAAATCTTTGGTCACACCAATGCCCTTGAAATAAACCGTTTGCCCCGGCCGATAAATACTTCGGTCGGTAAATAGGAAAACTTTTGCATTGTCTTCATCAAAATCTTTTTGATTATCATAATCTTCATCTTCGTCATTGTTATAATTATTATAAGAGGCATATTGATAATCATCTAAAAATAAACGGTCCTTTTTGTAAGTAATATCAAGCCTTATATTGCGACGGGTATCATCTTTTTTTATTTCAGGCAATCTAAAATACCCGTTCTTGTCGGCATTGAGTAGTTCTTTTTTTGTCAATTTAAACTCCCGGGTTTTATAATTATATTCCTGGTTCCATATCTGCACTTTGGCTCCGCCCAATGGCTGACCGGTAGTGCGATTCAGTGCAAAATATCGAGAACCGCTATTGATAAAACTAATATCAGAAACATAAAAATATTGCGCAGCAAGTGGGTTTTTATCAAGGCTGAAATTTGCGTCCGCGCTTCCCAGCAATGCATATTCTCCTATAGGCAAAGCATCTATTTTTACTTCTGCCGAATGAGAAAGATAGTCGCCTGTTTCCGGCAAATCCTGCTTCCAGTTTTTTATGCTTTTTTCAGAAGTTAACATTTTAAATATCTCGTCATTATTACTATTTCTTTGAAAATTATTTTTCATTTCTGAAGTCAACGGAATGATTCTGAAATAAACTATTTTAAAATTTTTATAAGTAACCAACGTGCGGAAAGGAAGACCGGGAACATTTACTTTCTCCGTAGTTAGGTTGATAGAAGGATGCAGAATAGTTGTCAACAGATTTTGCGCATTAATCCCACCTTCGCTTTCCGGGAATTTTTTAATAATGTTTTCGAGGATTTCTTTTGCTTTTATTACGGTGTAATTGGAATCAGGATTTTTATTCCTGTTTGCTTCTATCGCTTTGTTATAAATGGTCTGCGCAATCAAAAATGTAGCTTGTGCAGAGGCTCCAATCGTATTGAACCTCTTACCAATATTTTGTAACGCATCTATATAAAGCGCATCTTTATTTGGCATGACTCCATACTGTTTCACAAAATTGATCCGCTCAATATCAGCATCTATAAATGCCTCGGGATTTGCATCAAAAAGATGGAATGATAACAATTTTTGAAAAATAATCAGCGCTTTATGATGAAGAGATGTGGAATCTTTTGTGATGAATTTTGCATTTATAAATTCACTGGCTGGGGCAAATGCCAGGGCATCGTTTATCTCAAAAGCATAAGCTGGGCGTGTAATATCGCGTTCATCATTTTTAAAATAATCCAATGCGCGACGCGCCAATAAATCATACAAAGTAGGACGCAAATATCTAACATTGCCTTTTTGGATAATGGCATCAAAGGGCTCCAGTTTGGTTTGTTGCAAAAGTTTTTCATCCTTGAGCGAAGCAATATATAACTCACCAATTTTTTTATTTAGATCATCTGATGTCCAGGTTGCAATATCTTTTTTATCAAAATTTACAGTATTAGTTCTTTGATATAATTTGTATCTGTTCTCCTGAAAATAATTCCAATAGAGTTGCGCTGTAATGCTTTGTAGTATCGATTTGGCAGGCTCGTTTGCGGTAACAATTTGCTGTTCAAGAGAATCAATACTTTTTGCAGAAGCGTCTTCCTGGATATTTTGCTGTAGTGTTATTTTGAATAATAAAGATTTGATTATTTGTGGGTCATTATTAGTTTTTTTAGCCAGGTTATAGATGATATCTACTTCTCCGAGAGCAGATTTGGTTAAACCTTTCTTTTGAAAATCTTCTACTTTTTTCCATTGTGAAGTATAATCTTCCATTATCTTCTGTGCATTTAAAGTCGAAAAATCAAATAAGAAAAACAGAAAAAGAATAGTGGCAGGCAGAATGGAAAATTTTAATCTCATGTAGATGAATTTTGTTTTAAAGATAAAAAACTATCCCTGGTGGTGTATGGTGAAGAGATTTATTAACTTTTCTGTAGATGCAAAGAAGGATTTATTTCATAATTATAATCACACGAATTTTGTTATAGAAACACGAATTTTGTTCACTAATTACACGAATTGCTGACAGTAAACGAAGAAATAAAGGGAATCTTATTTAAATTATTCAACAACAATTTGACAATAAAACAATTTAGCAATCACATCATTTTTATTTCAAATTGTGATATACTTTTTGGACATCATCATCTTGTTCAAGATTGTCCACAAGCTTCAAAACTTCATTGGCATATTCTTCGGGAAGTTCTACCGTATTTGTTGGAATTCGTGTAAGCTCTGCCGTTATTACGTTGATCTTTTTTTCTTCCAAAGCCTTGCTCATATTGCCAAATTCATTGTAGGCAGTGCGGATAATAATATTGCCTTCAATGTCTTCACCAATTTCTTCAAGGCCAAAATCTATTAACTCGAATTCGAGTTCTTCTATATCAATATTGTCTTTTTTTATTTTAAACTCCCCCATTCTGTTAAACATGAAAGCCACGCTTCCACTTGTGCCGAGCGAGCCGCCGTTTTTATTAAAATGCATCCTCACATTTGCAACAGTTCTTGTAGGATTATCAGTTGCAGTCTCTACCAGCAATGCAATTCCATGCGGAGCATAGCCTTCGTAAACTTCTTCATGATAATCTGTTTTGTCTTTTCCCATTGCGCGCTTGATAGCAGCTTCCACGCGGTCTTTGGGCATGTTCACCGCTTTTGCGTTGATGATGCACCGGCGCAGTGAAGAGTTGTTATCCGGATCGGGTCCGCCTTGTTTCACGGCAATATCTATTTCCTTTCCGATGCGGGTAAATTGTTTAGCCATTTTATCCCAGCGGGCAAACATGGTTGACTTTCTTACTTCAAATATTCTTCCCATAATTTAATTTTTAAGATTCAGCTTTCAGCTTTGAGTTATCAGCCATCATCTGATAACTGGCCTCTGATTGCTAACCTCATCCCGGCAAATCTAAAATGTAAAACCTAAAATCTAAAATTAAAAATCTTATTAGATAGCTTTGCCTTGCTACAAAAGATTTAAATTCATGTCAAACTATTCTTTTTGGAAAGTTTTTCTCATTCAAATAATTTTGCTGGCTTTTTTATATAAAATTTAAAATACCCCTGAAGGGAAACACGGCTATGAAAATAATGAAGTTTGGAGGCACCAGTGTAGGTAAGCCTGAAAGAATGGCGGCTATCAAAAAACTGATCACAAAAGATGATGAGCCCAAAATTGTTGTTCTGAGTGCATTGAGCGGCACCACTAATTCGCTCACTGAAATAAGCCATTCCCTTGCACAGGGCGATCGCATTGCTGCCAAACAGCGTATAGACGGTCTCGAACAGCATTACCAGAATTTTATTATGAAATTGGTAAAAAGTAATGAAGATTATCAAAAAGCCAAAGAAGTTCTTGCGGAGCATTTTGAATTTTTAAATATTATTTTAAAGATTTCGTACAGCGAAGCGCTCAATAAAGATATTCTTGCACAGGGCGAACTGCTGAGTACAAAACTCTTTAGCATTTATTTGCATGAGCAAAATATCCCCCATGTGTGGCTTGCTGCGCTTGACTTTATGACTATTGACCCATCAGGGGAACCACAGGTGGGAAGCATAAAAGTAAAATTATCCCAACTTTTGCAGGCTAACAAAGAGAGTAAACTTTTTATAACCCAGGGGTATATATGCCGTAATGCGAAAGGCGAAGTAGATAATTTAAAGCGTGGCGGAAGTGACTACAGCGCTTCGTTAATAGCAGCTGCCACTAATGCTTCTGTTTGCGAAATATGGACTGATATTGATGGCATGCACAATAATGATCCGCGTATTGTAGAAAATACAAAACCTATCAAACATCTTTGTTTTGATGAAGCTGCTGAGCTTGCTTATTTTGGAGCAAAAATTTTACATCCTGCAAGTATATGGCCTGCTCAATATTTTAATTTTCCGGTAAGATTGTTGAATACTATGGATCCCGATGCTGCAGGCACATTGATCGAAAGTCATTCAGACAGTGAAGGAGTGAAAGCCATTGCTGCAAAGGATTTTATCACTGCTATCAAAATAAAAAGCAGCAGAATGCTATTAGCTTATGGTTTCCTGAGAAAAGTATTTGAAGTATTTGAAAAATACCAGACTTCCATTGATATGGTCACTACTTCCGAAGTAGCTGTGTCTCTTACTATTGATAATGATACTTATTTAAGCGATATTATTAAAGAGCTGGAAATGTTTGGCAGCATTGAAGTGGATACTGATCAAACCATAGTTTCCATAGTAGGTTATCATATTTCCAAGACTGAAAATCTTCTTGCAAAAGTATTTGACAGCATCACAGAAATTCCTGTTCGTATGGTGAGCTTTGGAGGAAGCCAACATAATATTTCTATTCTCGTATCTCATGAAAATAAAGAAAAGGCATTGCAATTGCTGAATAAGGGATTGTTTGAGAAATAAAGAATAAGAAATGAAAAAGTCAGCAAACGAAGAAATAAGAGAGATTTCCGTTTTTTAAAACACCGAACTATGAACTCGCACTTTCGAATTTAAAATTTAATACCCATCTTCTTATAAATAAAGCTCATGAGCCACATAGGGCCTATCAATAAGAACTGAATATCTTTCAGAAAAGAAGGCTTTTCCCCTTCAACACTATGTCCATAAAATTGCCCGATCCATGCGATTGCAAAAATAATTACGCATAATAGCCAAAGCGAAAGCGGAACATATTTTTCTATAAAATGGCAAATTAAAAGGCAGATAATTCCAAATAAAAACATGCCAATACCAAGTGAAAAAGAAAGCCGTAAATAATATAAGGTGATCAGTAAAATTGCAAACATGGCCACATTTAAATGATGCCCGTCTATTCTCAGTGGAAGTTTGAGGCTGTATAATAATCCTACAATAGAGAAAAATATTGCAGGTACACATATCCAATGGATCAATTTGTTTGTATGATTTTTATGGCTTTCGCCATATTCATCTAGCCATTGATTTACGGTTCTCACAGCGATTATTTTATTTAAAACAATGAAAAAGTGATTACAAATTATCATTTTATTTTTATAAAAAAAATTATTTGAAAGGAATATGATTGTTATCATATTGGCTTGAAACGGCAAAAAATCACTCAAAAAATGGTATCTTTGCAGCCTCATAGTTTCAAATATGGATTCCGCTCAAAATATATTATCAATTGCCCTGAACCATCCTCTAATGCAGGAAGAGATGGAATTGGTACGACATAGTTCTCAGACGATTCCCGGTTCCGTTCATTATGTAATTAACCGCTATCGAAAGCCTGCTGATTTAAATATTGAAGAAACCGGGATGCTGGTTTATAATTATAATAAACAAGATCAAAAATCCAGGAATCTTGAACTGGTCTTTTGTATGGAAGGTAACAGGTATTGTAAGGCAAAAGATGAAGAATGTAATTTTTGTAAACATTCACTTTCGCATCATTGTGAAGAACTGGTTGATACCATTGATGTAGCTTGCTTTCGTTTTAACAGCGATCACCTTTCTCAATTTGTGAAAGGATTAAAGACTACCACTTTTTCAGAGGATATTTTAAACTTTAAACACACCTCTTCCTTTTCAAAAACACTGCCACTATGTGGTAAGACCAGAACTGTACTTAATTCTTTGATGAATCATAATTACAGTGATAGCCTGGAGAATATTTTTATCAATGCGCAAACGCAAATGCTTTTGTTGTACAGCATTGAATGTATGGGTGGTGAAGGCGAGGATGATTTTTCCTGTAAATTTCTTGCAAATGAAGCTGATCGGGAAAAAATATCTCTTGCTCGTGATGTCTTATTACAACATATCGGGGAACCACTTACTATTAAAGAGTTAAGCCGTAAAGCAGCTATCAACGAATGTTATTTGAAGAAAGGATTCAAGGAAATGTATGGCACTACTATCTTTGATTTTTTCCAAAGCCAGCGCATGGAGCATGCAAAGTATTTACTTTATGAAAAAGGATTAACCGTCACTGAGGTTTCCGCTTCACTTGGCTATTCTTCTATTTCTCATTTTTCTACTGCTTTTAAAAAACATACAGGCATAAAACCTTGCGAATTATTGTTTCGGTAATAGCGACGAAAAAAATTGGGAACAATAAGGAAGTTCCTATTGTATCATAGAAGGTTTGGAAAATATTAGTTTTCAATTATCGCCTAAATCATTTTTCTTTTCTTTTTCAGGTAACATTTATAATTCGAAGAACATTTTGCTCATTTTGAATAAAATAAAATTTACGAATCACGAAAATACTATTTCCCGATTTTAAAAAATATTTAATGAAATACCCTATTAATTAGTCCCTATCCTTCTTTTGACTCTTACTTTAAATAGTATTCTATGTCAAATCCTTATGACATTTGCGTGATAAAAATGAAAGCAAATTTGAGCAAATTTGCGTGAACAGGCATGGTAAAAATTTTACTAAATATCTTTATTTTCACAATATCTTTATTTTCATCAGTTTCGGCACAACTAAAGCCTTCTCAGGATTCAACAGGAAAGTTACTTGACGAGGTTGTGGTAACCGCTACCAGAACAGAAAATAAAGTTTCCAATATTCCTTTGCCTATCCAGGTTATTTCAGCTAAAAATATTCAGCTTTCAGGATCACAAAAATTAATAGATATTTTGCAAATGCAAACCGGGTTGGTTATTGCCAATAATCCCCTTGGCACAGCCTTGCAGGGATATCCAAATCCTTTTGGCGATGGCATACAAATGCAGGGTCTCGATCCTGCCTACACTTTGATATTAGTAGATGGAGAACCCCTCATAGGCCGCAATGCAGGAATTATTAACCTCGCGAGAATTGCCATAGGAAATATAAAGCAAATTGAAATTATTAGAGGCCCTGCCACAAGTTTATATGGTTCCGATGCCTTAGCTGGAGTTATCAATATCATTACCGAACAACCTGTAAAAAATTCAGCTAGTTTTCAAACACATTATGCTACTAACAACACCTTAGGCCTGACGGGTGGGGCTAATATTGTTCATAAAAATATGACGTTGGAGCTTTTTGCAAACAGATACAGTAGTGACGGATATGATCTTGATAAAACCATTTATGGAAAAACAGTAGACCCTTTTATTGACTACACTGCCAACGCAAAGCTTTCTTATAAAATAAATGATAAGAATAAATTCACTTTATCAACAAGATTTTTTACAGAAACACAATTCAATAATTACGAGATCTCTCCTCAATCTGAACCGGAAATAGTGAAAGGGAATACCGTAGAAACTGATGCAAGTTTATTCGGTCGCCTGGAGCACAAAGTAAATGACAGGCTCACTTTTATCGGGTCCGTTTATACCACTTCCTATAGTAACAATGCATCGGTTTTTCTCCAAAAAAATGATTCCTTGTATGAAAAAATTCAACTTACCGATTTTCTTTTGAGGCCTGAATTGCAGGTAAATATTGGGAAAAATCCATCCTCACTTTTTGTAACTGGTGCTGGTTACAATTATGAAAACATAAATTCTACCAGGTATGCTCCTGTAAGAGGAATGAGCTCAGGGTATATTTTTGTTCAGAAACAAATACAATTGAAAGGGAAAACCAATATTATTGCCGGCGCCAGGTATGATAAAAATACTTTGTATCCTGGTCAATTAAGTCCTAAAATAGCTATTGCCTATAAACTGAATCCCAATTTTATCCTGAAAGGAAGTGTAGGCGCAGGCTATAAAGCGCCCGATTTCAGACAGCAATTTTTGAATTTTACTAATTCACTTGTAGGTTATACTTTGTTAGGCGCAGATGAACTTAGCCAGGGATTGTACATGCTTCAAAAAACCGGACAAATAGATCCTGGTATCAATATCGCTCCTTATGCGCATAATCTCCAGTTGTCTCCCGAAAAATCCATAGGTGTCAATGCCGGATTTGATTATAATATAAATAGTCATGCTGTATTCATGGTGAATTTTTTCAAAAATGATATCAGTAATTTAATAGAGACTTATAATCTTCCTTTTAATAAAACAAATAACCAGGCCATCTTTTCTTATATGAATCTTGATAAAGTTTTTACGGAAGGAATGGAAACTAATTTATCTTATAATTTCAACAGAAATTTTTCTTTATCTGCCGGTTATCAATACCTGGCTGCAAAAGATAAAGAGGTACTTCAGCAAATTAAAGATGGAAAATTGTATAAGCGTGATCCGGTTACATATGTTACTACTTTGGTTACAAAAAACGAATACAAAGGATTGTATAACAGGAGTAAGGAAAATGCAAATTTGCGTTTTCAGTATCATAATATTTTTTATAAAGCATCTTTATTCATTACTGCCAAATACAGGGGCAGCTATGGATATAGCGGTTTGAATGGTTTTCAGAATGGTAGTAATGTATATGATGATGACAGGGAAACTGTAAATGGCTTTGTACTTTTGAATGCCACTGTTTCTAAAAAAATTGACAGTCGTTGGGAAATACAAGGAGGCATTGAAAACATTTTGAACTATACCAACAAACTGCTGATGCCTAACATATTTGGCCGAACTTATTTTATCAATGTGAATTTTAAACTCAAAAAATAAAACAAAATGAAAATGACAACTCTGAAATTAAGCGTGCTGGCATGTGCGGCAATTGTCACGGGGCTGATGTCTTGTGGAAAAGAAGAATTACCTGCTGCGCCACCTAATCCTTCAGTTACTACTACGGATTCCATTGTAATACCTTTTAGTTCCAATAGCTACACACTCTTTAGTTTAAAAGACAGTTCTATAGTACCCAATTCTGATTCCGTAAGTAGTGATTGGGATATTGGCATTCGATTCGTGGATATTATTGTAAACAGCCATGCAAGTGGCCCGGGAAGCGGGGGTGTAATTACACAAACCGGTATTTTTGATAATTACATACTGGCACCTTCGAATGGATATGCATTTGACACTACGAGTACAAATCTTGCAATTGATGCTGGTTTGACAACGGGGTGGTATAATTATAATGATGCGACTCATGCATTTAATCCAAAAGCCGGATTATTTTTTGTAATCCGAACTGCTGATAATCATTATGCGAAATTGGAAATTACTGCAGTAGATTATGCTGGTTATGTTTCTCCTACCGCGCCTCCAACTACTTTGATTTATCATTTCAGATATTCTTACCAATCAGACGGATCAGGAAATCTCCAATAAATTTTAATAATTAAAAAATGGCTTTCTCAAAAATTGGGAAAGCCATTTTTTTGTGTATTTCCATCGGGATTTTCTTTAAAAAAAATTGAGGAAATCTTCGCCACCTAAATCATTCACTGTAAACACATTTAACATAAATCTACATTAAATGAGCCATTAAAAAGGGTGTTTATCATAACTGCAACGGCCCAGGTCCTGATAAATTTTTTGTGGCTGTAATTGTTATCTATGTATATAAATACTATGCCAAAGGTGAAAAATGTGAATAATGAAAATGTGAAAATTAAATAAAGTACTTCAGTAACCAAACAAATAACGCAGATTCTTCTTTTATGAATTTTATAAAACACAGCCAACGAACAAATAAAGCAGAATCTTTACCTTTGCATCCTTTTATTTTATCCCGAAGGTTAATAAATAATGAAGCAAAAATATCGTGAATACAAGCATTTGAGCCTTACTGAAATAGCTGAAGAAATTCTTTCTTCGTGGAATAAAGAAAAATCTTTTGAAAAAAGCATTTCAAACAGGGAAGGCAAAACCCCTTTCGTCTTTTATGAAGGGCCGCCAAGTGCTAATGGTATGCCCGGCATTCATCACGTAATTTCGAGAACTCTAAAAGATTTGGTTTGCCGGTATAAAACCATGCAGGGTTTCCAGGTAAAGCGCAAAGGTGGATGGGATACGCATGGATTACCTGTAGAACTGGGTGTTGAAAAATTATTGGGCATTACGAAAGAGGATATTGGTAAATCTATTTCTGTAGAGGAATACAATGCCACCTGCCGCAGGGAAGTATTGAAGTATAAAGATAAATGGGATGAAGTAACACAGAAAATGGGCTATTGGGTTGATTTGGATCATCCTTATATTACTTTTGAAAATAATTATATTGAGACACTTTGGTGGTGTCTTAAAGAATTATATAAGAAAGGTTATTTGTACGAAAGTGTAAGCATTCAGCCTTATTCTCCTGCAGCGGGAACCGGATTAAGTTCGCATGAATTAAATCAACCCGGAACTTATAAAGATGTAAAGGATACGAGTGCGACTGTGATGTTTAAGGTACCAAAGAATCAAAAAAGTGAATTTCTTTTTGATGATGCTGAAAATAAGGAACTTTTTTTCCTTGCCTGGACAACCACGCCTTGGACATTGCCTTCCAATCTTGGATTGACAGTTGGGGCTAATATTGACTATTCATTGGTTAAAACTTTCAATCCTTATACACATTTATCAATAAATGTGGTTCTCGCAACTTCTTTGATATCAAAATATTTTAAGCAGGAAGGCGAAAATGGAGATTTTACGATATATAAAAAAGATGATAAAATTATCCCATGGAAAATTTTATCATCATTCAAAGGAAAAGATCTTGAAGGAATTTCTTATGAACAACTTCTACCTTCCGAAGCAAATACCTTGGAAAAAATCAGAGAAATAACTCCCCGCGCCCAACCGTTCAAAGTGGTAGTAGGAGATTTTGTTACTACAGAAGACGGAACGGGTATTGTTCATACTGCGCCTGCATTTGGCGCTGACGACTTTAAAGTTGGACAAAAAGAGAATCTTGGTATTTTAACCCTCGTTGATAAAGAAGGAAAGTTTGTGGAAGGTGTTGGGGAATTTAGTGGACGTTTTGTGAAAGATTATAAAGATGATCCACAGTACGTGGATGTGAACGTTGATATTTCGGTAAAATTAAAAAAAGAGAACAGGGCTTTTAAAGTAGAAAAATACGAGCACAATTATCCTCATTGCTGGCGAACTGATAAACCTATTATCTATTATCCTTTGGATGCATGGTTTATAAAAACGACTGCTGTAAAAGACCGGATGATAGAATTGAATAAAACCATTAACTGGAAACCCGCTTCTACCGGAACGGGCAGATTTGGGAACTGGTTAGAAAATATGGTGGACTGGAATCTGAGCAGAAGCCGTTTCTGGGGAACTCCTTTACCAATCTGGCGTACAGAAGATGGTAAAGAAGAAAAATGTATTGGTTCTATAGATGAATTAAAAAAGGAAATAAAAAAATCTTTTGATGCCGGAATACTAATCCAGAATAAAAAAATTGATTTGCAATCGCAGATAGATCAAATGGTATCTGATCTGCACAAACCTTTTGTAGATAATATTATCCTTACCTCTTCGGAAGGGAAGCCGATGAAACGGATACCAGATTTAATTGATGTCTGGTTCGACAGCGGTGCAATGCCGTATGCGCAATGGCATTTTCCATTTGAAAACAAAGAACAATTTGAGAAGAATTTTCCTGCAGATTTTATTTGTGAAGGAGTAGATCAAACACGTGGCTGGTTTTATACTTTACATTCTCTTGCCGTTTTGTTATTTGACAGCGTAGCTTATAAAAACGTAGTTAGTAATGGTCTTGTGCTCGATAAGAATGGAAACAAAATGAGCAAACGTATTGGCAATGTGGTGGATCCATTTGAAACACTGGAAGTTTTTGGCCCGGATGCTACCCGTTGGTATTTAATTACCAATGCATCGCCCTGGGATAGTTTAAAATTTGACACAGAAGGAATTAAAGAAGTTCAGCGAAAGTTTTTCGGCACGCTTTACAATACTTACCAGTTTTTTGCCCTTTATGCAAATGTTGATGACTTTTCTTCTGAAGAACAGCCAATTCCGGTAAATGAAAGATCAGAAATGGATCAATGGATTCTATCTGCATTAAATTCATTAATAAAGGAGGTAACCCAAAGCCTTGATGATTATGAACCTACACAAGCCGGAAGGGCAATAGAATATTTTTTGGGTGAACAATTAAGTAATTGGTATGTAAGACTTTGCCGTCGCAGGTTCTGGAAACCAGTTAATAAAAATAACAAGGGTGGGGAGAAAGATAAAATTTCTGCTTATCAAACCTTGTATGAATGTCTTCTGACAATTAGTGGGTTAATAGCTCCTATAGCTCCCTTTTTTGCAGACTGGTTATTTAAAAATCTAAATGAGATTACTCAAAAAATAAAAGCAGATTCAATTCACTTAACAGATTTCCCCTTATCTGACGAAACGTTGATCAATTCAGCGCTTGAAGAAAGGATGAAACTGGCTCAGGATGTCTCTTCATTAATATTATCGCTTCGCAAAAAAGTAAATATTAAAGTAAGGCAGCCTCTTCAAAAGGTGATCATTCCAACTATAGATGATAATTTTGAAAAAAATATCCGTAAAGTTGAAAATATTATTAAATCTGAAACGAATATAAAAGAGATTGAAATTCTGAGTGCAGGTAATAATTTCATAAAAAAGAAAGCAAAAGCAAATTTTAAAACCCTTGGGAAAAGACTAGGGACAAAAATGAAATGGGCTGCTGAAAAAATTCAGAATCTTGATGATAAGGAGATCAACCAAATTCAATTGGGAGAATTCTTATTAAATCCTGGTTTTGAAAAATCAGATGAAGAGCCCATTTTAATTTCACAGGAAGATATTGAAGTAAGCACCAACGAAATTCCGGGTTTTGAAGTGGCAGTAAAAGGTAACCTGACGATAGCTCTTGACCTGATCATTTCGGATCAGTTAAAGAAGGAAGGATTTGCGAGAGAATTTGTTAACAGAATTCAAAACATCCGGAAAGAAAAAGATTTTGAATTAACTGATAAAATAGTGCTAATTATAGAAGAAAAAGAGGGCCTCAAAGATATAATTACAGAATTTAATGAGTATATTCGCGCCGAAATTTTGGCAGAAAAAATTGAATTTATTACTAAAATTTCAAATGGAATCAAAATAGATGTCAATAATGGCATTTTTTTAGTAAATATTACAAAAAGTATTTAAGTATGGCGACAAAGAATAAAAAAGCAACTGCAGTTGCAAAAAAATCTAAACCAGGTAAATCAATAACGAATAAACCAACTGCAAAAAAAGTAGCTGCAATTAAAAAGCCTTCTGCAAAGAAAGTGGCTGTAAAAGCAATTGCGAAAAAAACAAAACCACTTAAAAAAACGGCATTGAAATTGAATAAAATTCAAAAAACAGCCGGCACAATTAATAAACATTCTCTGGTTAAAAAAGCTGCTAAGACCGGAGGGAAAAAAGCAGCACCTAAAAAATTGACTACCCCTAAAAAGACTACCCTAAAAAAGGCATCAGTTATTCCAAAGAAAACTACGCCTAAAAAAGACAAAATTGTCGCAAAGAAAACTCCTGTGGCTAAGAATAAAACTGTTGCTGCAAAACCTGTAAAGCAAAAGCCTATTGTAAAAGTAGCTGCCAAGGCTCCTTTAAAGCCACTGACTGACCATAAAGTTGAATTAAAAAAAGCATTAGCTAAAGTAAAAGCAAAAAAGAAGGAATTAGAAACGAAGCCTCAAAAAGTATTTGTAATGCCCAAAACGCATACAGAAAAGGCACGCAAATATGAGCCTGAATTTACTAAATCTGTTCTTGATCAGTCACCAGTGGAAAATAATGGGCCCAGTATGCGCTATAGCGATAATGAATTGATGGAATTCAGAGAATTAATAACCCGTAAATTAGAGACTGCCAAAAAGGAATTAGGTTATTTACAAGGCCTTATTACACGCAAAGATCAAATGGGAGGTGATGAAAGCGATAATCGTTATATGACAATGGAAGATGGCAGCCTGAGCATGGAAAGAGAGCAATTGAGCCAAATGGCCAGTCGCCAAATCACCTTTATTGATCATCTCGAAAAAGCGATGATGCGTATTGAAAATAAAACTTATGGTATCTGCCGTGTTACAGGAAAATTAATAGACAAAGCAAGATTAAGAGCAGTACCTCACGCTACACTTTCTATAGAAGCAAAAATGGGAATTGCTAAATAAATTTCAATTACTTTTTTGTAACCATTCTATCCCAATTTCACAATACATGAAAGGGTATTGTTTATAGAAATGCGTTTGCTTTTTCCTTTAGATTTATTTGAGTAAATTAAAAAAGGCTGAAATTTTTTCAGCCTTAAATTGGTTTTTCAAATCAGGAAGTAATCTTTTATTTTATCTATTTTTTCTAAAAACATTCCTTTAAAAATTATTTAAATGAAATTGATTTCTTCACTGGTTCGTTGTGTCAATTTCCTTTGCAGGTATCAGGTGAGATTTTTATAGGATGGTGAAAACCAATATTAAAGGATGAGTGTAAAATTAACACTTAATAGAATCTAAAATAAAAAAGTATTGATTCATTTTTATCAAATCATGATGAAATTTTAACATATCTGATTTTTAAAAGGCATAACCAATGCCTATGGTAGCATTAAAATTTTCATAGCGCCACAACCGGTTATCATAAGAAGATCCAAACAGGTTTTTAAAATTAATATCCGGTAATTGCCAGCCATCATCCTCCAATATATCGGGGCGCTTAAATCTGAAGGCAACATCAAATCTTATTAGAAAATAACCGAAGTCGAACCGGAAACCTACACCCGAAGAAACTCCCAATTGTTTATAAAGATTATCAAATTTAAATTGCGTAGTATCATAACCACCATCAGGTCTTGTATTTTTAAAATTCCAGATATTACCGACATCTGTAAAAAGAGCCATTTTAAAAAGTACAGCATTTGAAAAAAGTGGCGCTACATCAAAACGGTATTCAACATTCCCTTCCAGTTGGATATCACCTGTACGGTCGTTAAATAAAATTCCTGTTGTTTGATATGGGGCTAATTGCTGACCGCCCACTCCTATTCCTCTTACAGGCCAGCCGCGCATACTGTTTGGGCCACCTCCAAAGTATTGTTTGAAAAATGGCAGAGTAGTATCACTTTTTGTTAAAGGAATTCCCACACCGGCAAAGGTGCGGAAAGCAATTGCGGACTTGGGATGATTGATTGTATAAACATAGTCTGCATCCATTTTAATAAATTCTTTCAAATATTTATTAAAAAAATTTCCATTCTGCGCGTTTTTATTATTTTCTTTTAATATACCCCATAGCAATCCTGACTCTTCAAAATTGGCTTTTAAGGAATTAGTAAGATTGGGTTTGCGGGGATTGACTGTTGCAAGAGAGTAGCTCAACCCGGATCCCATAACTAAAGCAGTATTAAAAGAATACTTAAGAAAAGGATATTCTTCCAAAGTGCTATCGAAACTTGTAGAACGATTGTATAAACGGTGATAATCAAAATTGAAAATTTTCAGACTCCATAAATGTTTTGCATTGTTGGTCCAGTTAAAACCATAAGCCAGGTTAAAAACCTGCTGGTCAAAGAAATCAATTCTGTTGATGAGTGAAATATTGGTATTTATAAATGATTGGTCGGTTATTAAATTTTTATTATTGTATACCCCAAGAGGGAAAATGAATTTTGGAAACAATAGAGAATTGGAATAAGTTATTTCATTTGAATTAATAAATGTTCCGTTGCTGTTCCTGTGCGAGGTATTAAATTCTACGCCTACTTTTATACCGTTTGTCATACGAATAGCAGATTTGGCAACGTTTCTATTCGTTACTGATACATTAGCTGACAATCCCAAAAGATTTCCCGAGGCAGCAGAAGTAATGTTGCTTGTGGCATTATTGGCAGAATAACTCATTTCAATATTTCCGTCAAAACCATATTTTTTAAGTGGAATTAATTTTACAACCATGTTTAGCAGATTGGTATCTTTTTGCTCAAGGATATCAATATTAGGACTTTCCCATACGCCTAATTTATAATAATCATTAATGGTTTTAAAATAATCATCCTGGCGAAAAACAACTCCTTTTTTTAGAGAAAGATTGCGGCGCAATAAAGAATACTTGAAAAGTTTTTGATGATATTTTACAGTGAAGTTTTTGAAGTCGCGTTCTTTAAGAGAAGTGTCTGAGTATTTATCTCCGGGAACATAATCGGGTAAAATATAAATCTGGCCAATAAAATATTTTTTAAGAGTCGAACTATCGGGTAATTTGTTTAATTGAAAGGCAAGCCGTATTGTTGGCTTATTTCTTTTTTCATTGGCTTCAGCGAGTAAGCGCAATTGCTCAAAAGGATCTTCTGAAACACTTGTTAATGCTGCAATTGAAGTGTCCCCGGTCGTTCTTATTTCGTCCGAAGTAAATTTATAATAGCCGTTATTTTTAAAAAGATTTACTAACCGGTTGGTTTCCTGCGTGATCCCGCTTTTTGTTACCGGGGTATTAGGTTGTAATACAGATTGCTTTTTTGTGGAGACCGCAAGTTCTTCGAGTTCGGGTTTGTCAAATACATATGCCACAGTATCTATAAGTGTGCGTTTTCCGGCGTCCACATTGTATGTAACAGTTACTCTTTCCTGGCCTTTTTTAGCGGCAACTGTATCAAATGAGTAATTAATTTCAGGATTATAAAACCCCTGGTTTCTTAGCGACAAACTCATGTTGGAAGCCGACTGTACCACTGCGTTTGTATCAAATGAAGGAGGGCTGGTTATATAATGAAAAATAAAAAATTTATCTTTTACATTTACTTTCGCGCTATCATCAAGTTGAGTATTTAGTTTTGATTTGATATTTGCCTGCTCGTCTTTGCTGGTTTTCTCTGCTTTAAGGTTGATAGTATTTCTAAAAACGAAGGGAACATTTTTATGATATTTTTGAACGACATAGCAACCGGGCAAAATTATTATCGCAAATAATATGGATAAAATAAAGAGTGCGGATATTTTTACGGAGTTAATCCATTTCATAATATAAAACCATGTTGAGCAAAAAGATTGTCAAATATATTCAAAGTTTAAGCCATAAAAAATTCAGGGATGAAGAAGGTGCTTTTATTGCAGAAGGACCAAAGATAGTTTCAGAATTTCTTTCATCAGAAAAGATTCATTGTAAATTAATTTGTGGCGAAAAAGAATGGCTATCAGAAAATGCGCCTTTGTTGAAAAGTATTGATTCCGTAAACATTTTTGAAACCGATGAACATTGGCTTCAAAGTGTATCTCATCTGAAAACCTCGAATAAAGTAGTTGCGGTTTTTGCCAAAAAAACGCCTACACCTATTCCTGATATTTCCGGTAAAATTTCGCTGATGCTCGATTACATGCAGGATCCTGGAAATTTAGGAACGATCATCCGGATTTCCGATTGGTTTGGGATAGAAAATATAATTTGCAGTGAAAATTGTGTGGATTGTTATAACCCTAAAGTAGTGCAAGCTACTATGGGCAGCCTTGCCAGGGTAAATGTTTTTTATACAGATTTAAGTTTATATGCTAAAGCAAATAAAAAGATAAATATTTATGCAACGGTTTTATCAGGAACCTCCATTTTTAAATTACCAAAGATTAATGAGGGGATTATTCTAATAGGAAATGAAGCCCATGGCGTGCAGGAAGACCTTTTAAAATTATCTTATCAAAAAATAACTATTCCGCGATATGGCGATGCAGAATCTTTGAATGCTGCGGTGGCCGCGGGAATTATTTTATCGCATCTGGTTCAGGTTTGATCATTCTAAATGAGAATCCTGAATTTTTGTTCATTTACTGTAAGCTTGTGATACAGTCTCCGCGTGGCCAATAATTACAAATCTTGCTTAAGACTTCATTTACTCTGAAAAGTAAAAAAAATAATATTCATGGAATAAGACATAGCGTTTCAGAAAAGAAATCCCGATTAAAAGTTGCTTTGCTGTAAAGAGTACAGCACTCACCATTTCCCATTGACCTTTCAGCCCTCTTTATAAGAATAAATCCCATTTGCCTGTGCAATGCAGGTTATGGTAAGTTCATTGATACATACATTAGGCGATAGTGAAGCGCAATAGAAAATAGAATCTGCAACATTTTCCGGTGTGAGCGGGATAAAACCATCGTAAGTTTTTGCAGCTTTACCTTCATCTCCTTTAAACCGTACTAAAGAAAATTCTGTTTCTACCGCACCTGGTTTTATATTGGTCACTTTTATGTGATGTGGAAGCAAATCAATGCGCATAGAGCGACTGATGGCGGTAACAGCGCTTTTTGAAGCACAATAAATATTTCCTCTTTCATACACATCGTCTCCGGCTGTAGATCCCAGGTTAATAATATGTCCGCTGTTTTTTTTTATCATAAAAGGAATTACTGCTTTACTTACATAGATCAATCCATTCACGTTTGTATTAATCATAGTTTCCCAGTCGGATATATTTGCTTTATCAAAAAGATCGCGTCCCAAAGCGAGTCCTGCACTGTTTATCAGAACATCTATTGATTTCCATTTTTCAGGGAAATGATTGAAAGTATTAAAAACTTCCTCTTTATGCTGAACATCAAATGCAGCACACAAAACTTTAATTTTATATTTTTTTTCAAGATCAGATTTTAATTCTTCCAGTCTTTCTTTTCTTCTTCCATTAATAATGAGGTCATCTCCATTGGCATCAAATTTTTGTGCACACGCTCTCCCGATTCCTGAAGTAGCTCCTGTTATAAAAATAATACGACTCATGATTTTTTTTTGTAAAGTTCGGAATAAGAAAGAATAAAATTATTTTTTAGATTTCGTAGTTTCTTTAGATAGCATTGGCCGTAGCTAAATCATGAGAAAAAATACAATCCAAAATCTTTGCATAAAGATCAATAACATTAAAGCAAAATAAAATTAACTTTGAAAGGCTTTATTATTTTCTAATAAAATCCAATTCTTTAATTATGGATACGCGCAGAGAATTTCTAAAAAAGGCAATCATGCTTTCAGGCGCAACAGGTATAGCCACTGTAATACCTCCATCTATTCAAAGGGCATTAGCTATCAATCCTCCAGCGGGTAGCACCTTTATGGATGCAGAGCATGTAGTCATATTGATGCAGGAAAACAGGTCTTTTGATCATTGTTTTGGCGCGCTGCGGGGAGTGCGGGGTTTTAATGATCCTCGCGCTGTGCATCTTCCTAATGAAAACTTAGTATGGTTGCAAAGTAATAAAGAGGGAGATACGTATGCTCCTTTTCGATTTAATATTCGTGATACTAAAATTACCTGGATGGGTTCCATACCTCATTCGCGTTCTAGCCAGGTAGATGCCTTCAATGATGGCAGGTATGATAAATGGCTGGATTCAAAAAGATCGGGGAATAAAAAATATGCTGATATACCATTGACACTTGGACATTATACCCGCGAAGATCTTCCCTTTAATTATGCTATGGCAGACGCTTTCACTATTTGCGATCAGCATTTCTCTTCGGCGATGACGAGTACCTGGCCCAACCGTTTGTATCTGTGGGGAGGAACTTTAAGACAAGAAAAAAATATTGATGCAAAAGCTTTCATTAGAAATGACATCCCTTGGGGAGAAGCTACCTGGAAAACTTTCCCGGAAAGACTTGAAGAAAATGATATTTCATGGAAAGTATATCAGAATGAACTTAGCAATGGCGGTGGTTTTGCGGGTGAAGAGAGATCGTGGTTAGATAATTTCGGATGCAACCCGATGGAGCAGCAGGCACAGTTTAATTCAAGATTTTCATCAAGGTATGTGAATACTTTGCGCAATCGTTCTGCAACTTTGCCAGATGAGATCAAAGGATTAGAGGCACAGCTTGCTGCAATGAATGCAGCTGATCCTAATTTTACAAAATTGCAAAAAGAAATTGCAAAGAAAAAAGAAGTGCTTGCTGATACTGATGAACAACTTTTAAAATGGAGCCTGGAGAATTTTGAAAAATTACCGCAACAACAAAAAAATCTTTTTCTAAAGGCATTTACCACTAATGCTGGCGATCCCGACTACCTTTCTTTGAGTACCTTAAACTATGAAGAAAAAGGAATAGAACGACAACTACCCATACCAAAAGGAGATGTTTTATACCAGTTTCGCAAAGACGTTGACTCAGGTAATTTGCCGACTGTTTCGTGGATTGTTCCTTCACAAAATTTATCAGATCACCCAAGCGCGCCGTGGTATGGCACATGGTACACTTCAGAAATACTGGATATTCTTACAAAAAATCCGGAGGTTTGGAAAAAAACAATTTTCATTCTTACTTATGATGAAAACGATGGCTATTACGATCATATACCGCCTTTTGTAGCGCCCGATCCGCGGGATCCTAATACAGGTAAATGTTCTGAAGGAGTAAATGTTACCGGGGTGGAATTTGTGAAACTTGAAAACGAACTCGCAGAAGGAATAAATAAGAAAGAAGCGCGCGGAGGCCCTATTGGCCTTGGTTTTCGTGTGCCGATGATTATTGCTTCACCGTGGAGTCGGGGGGCAAAGTATGCTCGCAGGTTTTTGACCATACCTCATCTTTACAATTTTTAGAAGAATTTTTAAATAAAAAATTCAATAAACAAATCAGGCAAACTAATATTAGCGAATGGCGGCGTACTGTATGCGGAAATCTTACTTCTGCGTTCAGCTTGTATAATGGTGCGAAAACTGAAAGATTGCCATTTCTTTCCAAAGATCCTTTTATAGAAAAGATATACAATGCAAAATTTGAAAAGGAACCCACTTCGTATAAGAAATTATCTGATGAAGATATCGCAAAAATCAATCGTGATCCCGACTCTTCTGACCTAATGCCACGCCAGGAAAAAGGCATACGAGTGGCGTCGCCGCTTCCGTATCAATTGAATGCGTATGGAAAAATAAGTGACGATAAAAAAACAATTGTGATAAATATGAATGCAGGAAATGAAATTTTTGGAGCTTCCTCAGCAGGCGCTCCTTTCAATGTTTATGCGGCGGGAAACTATCAAGATGATCTTGCTTCAAAAAATGAATCTGCTGAAACCCGCCGTGTTTGGCACTTTGCGGTAAAAGCAGGAGATACTTTAAGCAATGAATGGCCACTCAGCGCTTTTGAAAATGAAAATTATCATTTGAGAATTTATGGTCCTAATGGTTTTTTGCGGGAAGTATTGGGAAATAAAAATGATCCTGGCTTACTGATTAATTGCGATTACCAGCACAACAGATTACTAAAATCAAAACTTACCGGGAATATTGAATTAAAAATTTCAAATACAGATAAGAACAAATCTGTTACAATAAAAATTGAAGATGATTCCTATAAAAACAGGCCCATCATAAAATTAATCCCACCACTTGGAAGTGAAACCATTGCACTTGACCTCAAAAAAAGCTTTGGCTGGTACGATTTTAAGATCCTTGTGAAGGGTTATGAGAACTTTATAAAACGGTATTCCGGCAGAGTAGAAACCGGGATGGAATCCTATAGTGATCCGTTCATGGGTGGGGTGAGAGTATAAAAGAAGTACGGTGTAAATAGACCTCACACGTTTCTAAAACCTGTGAGGTCTATTTATAACAGTAAACGAAGAAAAATTTTAGATTTGTATTTTGTTCATTAGGCTTGAAATTGAAACGTAGCCTTTTTTATTTTACAATAAGCAGCCAACCTTTTCCTTTCTCTACCAGAATTTTTTCATCCAATTTAAAAGTTCTTGCCGGTTGAAAGTTTTTTACTGCAGGTGCTGTGATAGTTGCTTTAGCCGGATCAATTCCTAATTTTTTCCAATCAATTTTCAATGTTACTTCTGTATCATCATCTGCCCAACTCGCTATAGAAATTAATGTGGCTCCTTTCTTTTTATAAACCGTAGCAAGCACCTTTTCATTATCCGTTTTAACCGGGCAATTTTCACTCCAATATCCGATCATCTGTGTTCCCTGCATTCCGAATTGATCCCATAATTTCCAGATGGGACGAGGATCTGCATGATCGCTCCACGGCATCCTGTTTGTCATTCCATAAATCATTCCACGCCATGGATTGCCGCCGCCTTGTAACATTTCACCCATTAATCCGAAAGGAATTCCACTCACTTCTGTAAGAAAAAAATCCGGAGAATTATGTTCATAATCAAAATATTCTCCAAACCATAACCGGTTTAAATAAGGAAAGTGTTCCATGTACAAATTCGCACTATTATTCCACCCATCAGCTTTATCATACTGATTGGCGGAATGTAAATCTATAATTCCGGGATGTCCGTCTTTTGTCAACACACGCTTGATGCGTTTCATCGTAACTCGATCAAACGCTACATCATCCAAATAGATTCCATCTATTCCTACATTTTGTGTAAGCCAGTTCATTCCTTCCACATAATAATTGTGCCAACGGTTCATGCCACTATTGATAATGGCAGCATCCTTTAATTCCGGAACAAACCAACCAGGAATGTAACTGCTGTCCAAATGTTCCTGGAGCCAGCTAAAACCACCACCTTTTCCTGCTGAATAAATTTCGTGGTTCAGGCTTCTCATTGCAAATGTTTCATAAGCGTGGTCAGATAATTCGCGGATGGTATTGTAAATTTTTACTTTTAATCCCACGGCGTGAGCAGAATCAATATAGGCCTTCATTGCTTTCCAGGCGATGAACGGATAATTGATATAAGGATTGATAGCAGTGGCATGGTGAATGTTAATGATCGTGGCTCCGGTAGCTTTGACGGTATCAATTGGCCTGTAAGCATGGTAAAACCTGGTAGCCCATTGAAAATCGGTATTGATTGGATGAAATGGCGTGATCAGTAAATTGAAATTATAATACAACACGTCACCCTTTTTCATACTCCTGGGCCCGCTGTAATTATCTGCCAGTATGGATTTCCCTTTTTCTCCAATATCAATACCACCGTTGGTTCCATTGCCCCAGGAAGTTGGAAGCAACAAAGGTTTCAGCAAATAAAAATTAGTATTCAACGGGCGTACATAATTTTCATCGCGCAATGAATAATGCAATCCTGCATTTACATTTCCAATCCATGCGCCATCCTGGTTTTTATTTGCAACATCCCATTTCCATTTAAAATCTTCAGGCCGTTTTTCACCTTTCAGTCCAAGCCCCATGATGTATTTTGCTTCATGTTTTTCAAAAGGAATGTGCATCGTAATATTGCTCAGATCAATATCATTGAGCGCCGTAACCTTTACTGTAAAAGAAACAAATCCATCAAATTCGAGCGAACCTGCTACTTCCATTTTCAAATCATCAGAAGTATTGATTGCAGTCCATTGTACTTTCCCCGGCTGGCGTAGTGTGAATTTCACGCCTCCTTTTTTTAATTGAACATCTTTTGAATCGGATTTTTTAGTAAAATGAAAATGAATAGCTTCTGTTAAAAGATTGTTGGGTTGCGATTGATAGCCTGTCATTTCGGGAGTAAAAAATGTCTGGATTTGTTTGGGCAATCCATTATCATCGAGCATTACTTTTCTTCCCAATAAAGAAATGGTATTTCCTGATACTTTCAATGGAGTATATGGTGCTATTACTGTGTTATCCTGTGCCATAGTAGAGTTTAGCCATGTAAGCCTGGTCATTTTCCAGGGTTCATTTACTCCGTGATTTTTTGCTGTTTCATTTTTTATAACCAATTCTATGTTGATTTCTTTAGTAGAAGAATTATTGTCGGATGTTACTTTTACTTTCCCAAAATATTTCCCGGTAGTTGCATTCTGTGGCACATCAACAAGACACCACAAAGCCTGCACTTTCCCTTTTTCAATATCAACAATTTTTTGTAGGGGTTGTCCTTCGTAATCGATTCCTTCTATATTCAGACATGATATTTTTTTTGAAGGAATTATATTTCCAGCATTATTTTTCAGATCCGAAAAATTCAATTTTATATTTTTAATATCCTGCAAAGCAAAGACGCCTAATTGGTAAGCAAAATTTTCTCCTTTCATCGCAGTATCTTTAAAAGAATTACTCAATCCCTTTTCAATCCATCTTTCAGGTAAAAAGTTGGCCATTCTTATAGAATGCAAACGGTCTTCAGGAAAAATTAAAAACGATTCATTTTTATTTTGCTCAATTAAATTATCAGTTTCCTTTTTTGTAGCAATTATTTCCATCGGGTAAAAGCTGTTAAATGCATTGATAGACTGAAATTGGGTAACATTCGCCGATGGAATATTTTTATCATTATCAATTGAATTGAGCCATTCTGCTGAAGCTGTATTCTCCGGTTTCAGGTAAATGCCCTTCGGATAATTGGAGTGGCCTTCATTTTTGTAAGGCATATAGTACACATAATAAATACCCTTTCCTGAAACAGGTTGAAAATAAATTTTACCATATTCACGGTTAAGCGTACCCGATTTTACATTCTCTACTTTCTGATGCGTTTTTGCATCCTCTACGATAATGCGTTTTTCCTCAGGATCGTTGTCTCTTCTTCTCCACGGAATAATTGCTTTGGCAATGTTTCCCGAACCATTAAATTCCAATACGGCTCTATGGTTACCAAGCGAATCGGGATTCCAGCAATTGTTGCAATTGTTGTAAGTAATTTTTTGCGCCAAAACAGACACAGAGAAAAACAGTAAAAGAAATGTAAGTGATTGTTTTTTCATCATTAGTATTTTTTTATAATTCATTTTATTGATAGGTAAAGTGTATGAATATTTAAAACTACGTTTTTACTCTTTTAAACAATCAGTCAAACGTTTGCATAAAAATTGAAACTTATCGGTCGCTACCACCATTTAGAACCAGATGTTCCTGACAGCAAATATTTTTTTTTTACCGCCTGCAGTTTCTTTATTTAATTTATCAGCAATTTTATTTTTTCGAATAATGCCCCAAGGTTGCCAAATCAGGATTATTTGTTTGTTTACTGAAAATATATGGGTTAATGATAATTTCTTTATTAAGGGTTTAATAATATTTCATAAAAGCAAATAGAAGAAATTATTTGAAGATAGATCTTCGTATTAAATTTAGTATTAAAAAAATAAATATCTAATTAATATTAATTTTAATTTAAAAACAATAAATCGATATTTTTTATTTAAATATCTTATAATCAGTTAATTAGTTATTATAATACGCTAAATTATAGATAATTATAATATAAATATTAATAAAAGATATTTATTCTTTAA